>Ga0208458_1000012_pt1 | contig 250150 bp, 239 predicted proteins | sample AD_UKC085_MetaG_FD_184432 | JGI IMG/M metagenome (GOLD analysis project Ga0208458, IMG submission 184432) | Active sludge microbial communities of municipal wastewater-treating anaerobic digesters from USA - AD_UKC085_MetaG (SPAdes) (version 2) | ecosystem: Engineered > Bioreactor > Anaerobic... | reverse complement strand
CCGTTTGACATCCTGATATCTGAGACCTTAATCTTTGTTCTAGAGAGCAATCTAATGCTATTTGAGTATCGGATGTCCCCGTTTCTGTGTCCATCAGAGGGGAATACACAAGAATCTACACACTCTCATCCCGGTTGGTCTCTTATTCTCTTATAGCCTGGCCTTCCCGGCAGTAACCACGACTGACGCTCATGCTTGATCCATCTTCCGTGCCGCCTTCCGACTTGATCCTCCCATCGTTGACGGTCTTGAGACGCCTCACCATCAGATGCCATTTATATGTGCTCTCAAGTTCGTTATGAAAGACGAAGCTATAGACGGTGCCGTCATGCAAAAACTCAACTATGCGGTTACGTCTGCCGCGGATCCCCTCGACCGAGAAACCATCGATGTGGTCGATGCGGAACACCGAAGGGCAGCTTCCTGCATGGCTGGTGCGAATTGCATCCTCGTACAACACTATGTCATCGTCGCCGATCACCTCAAGCGGTTCCGACTTATGTTTTCTCCTGATCGTCACACGACACGGACCATAGATCGTATCGCATCCGGGATTCTTAGCTGCCCGGTCCGCCACTTGTCCGATCATCTCTTTCTGCCACTTGTCCTGCTGTTCTAGGTTAGCATGATGCAGCTTGCTGCCATTCATGAGGATGAACTCGCCCCGGTCCCCCCACTTCACGCTGTATCCGCATTTCTTGCATGTACTGAGGTCCCCTTCCGTAAGGAAACAATCGCTTTGGCCGCACTCCGGGCATGCGAACATTATGTTATGCAACCCCTGTGCCCTCTTCTTGCCCTTGTAGCGCAACTTCGGCTGTGACCCGATCCAGTCGAAATCGCTGTTATAAAGGCTGTTCGCGACGGCTTCCTGTATCTCTTCCGGCTCAAGCTCCCTTACTTGCTCCCTCGAGAAGAGCAGCTTCATATTCAGGACGCAACGGCCGCGTCGCGGCCAATAAGCCCAGCAAGGGTGGGAGAGGAACCCTCCTTGAAGCTTGGCGACGACCAAGGGGACGTCGAGCATCTTCGCCAGCCGCCCTACCGTAGGGGCTATGACGTCGGTGTATCCTGCCATGCTGCGCTGCCCTTCCGGGAAAAGGCCGACCGACCAGCCGTGCTTGATGCTGTCGAACATCATCCTGATGGTGGAGGGGTCCACTTTGAACTTGCTCTTGGGGATGGAACCCAAAGCCGACATCAAGTAGTCCATGGTAGGGCTCCTGAACAGCGAATCAGTCGCGACGAAGCTGATTCTTCCAGGGACGCTCGTACCTATGTAGAGAGGGTCCATCTCAGTCTGGTGGTTGGACACGAGGAAGAAGGGGGGCCTTACGCCGGCCATGTCGACCCTGCCCTTCCTAAGTCTACCGAACAGCCGGGTATATATCGGGAATATCGATTTGGCCAGATAAGTTATCACCGCACCTATGAGCGCTTTCATCTTATCTCACCTTGCCACCCTGAATATCCTTTCATGCCATCGTTTTCGTAGAACGCAATAAGCAACAAAGCTGTCTTTGACATCATTATGGACCTTGGATATCTGGCCACCGCGCCAACGAACTTTCGTATCTAATTAATATATTATTTGCAGTCTCCTGCTCGATTTCCTGCAAGTACTTAGCGCATTCGGCCACGAGCCCCTCATGCTCCGACTGCCTAGCCTCGTTGAAGAGGCGCACTGTCTTTTCCTGTTCCTACTCATCTACGGCTATGCTCTCCAGAAGCAGGTTGATGTGTTCGTTCTTCTTTATGTATCTCGACCCCTTCTGTAGCTGTGCGAAGTTCTCGTCAGAATATGCCAAGAACCACAAGGTTGTTCATATTCACAGCGCCGAGCTTCTTGAGCCTGCGCCATATTGAAACCTTCGCTCTCGTAGGCCAGGCAAGAAGGTTATATCCGAACATAGGCCATTTAATCATGTTCATGATTAATACATCGGAATAAGCCCATCGGCGCCATGATGGCATGATGCAACGGCAGCAACAAATGAGCGCCATGAAGCCGCATCGCAGCGCGGGGAAGACATATGCCGACATCGGAAGCGCTAGTATGATCAGCGGAGGCGAGATTCCCCAAACAAGGCAATCATGACCTCAACCGGCTAGTAAACAAGAAGTAATTCATCATATGTATCCATCTTATGGGGTACCGGTAGATGGTTTCGATCGTCATATCCTTTTTCGAGCAATGTACTAGCCACACGGATCCTTGACACGAAAGTCCCTGGCGCATATTCGTCGATTGTCTACATACGAATGCCCCGAGCTGCGCGGCAATCGATTTCGTACGGGTAGAACAGTGCATTCACTTTGTACTAAATATGTTTTTCACTATCATCCGAGAATTTTATGCGCTACGATAGAAATGGTGTGATGCTCATACCACTTTCAGTCGATCTTACCAGGAGGTCATCATGACCGTCAGAAGCAGCGGTGTCCAGAAGGTAAAAGTCTCGGACAGCATAGTCGAGCATATAACATCCATGATCAGCAGGGGCGAGCTAAAGCCCGGCGACAGGCTGCCCTCGGAAAGGGAACTGGCCCTTAACCTCGGTGTAAGCCGGACCGCACTCAGGGAGGCCGTAAGGACGCTGAGCCTGATGGACCTCCTTACGGTAAGGCAGGGAGGGGGCACATTCGTGGCCGAGCTGATGCCCGGCTCGTTTATGAAGCCACTCACTCCGATGCTTGCGATGGGGCGCGTGGACACGTTGGAGCTGATCGAAGCAAGAAGGATAATCGAACCTAAAGCGGCCCGCCTGTGCGCTGAGCGCGCCACCGAGGACGACATCGAGAAGATGGGCTCAATAATTGGGAAAATGAAGCAGAGCCTGGGGAATCTCAGGCTCTTCAACGATCTTGACCTCGAATTCCACCTGACGATCGCCGAAGGGTCGAAGAACTCCGTGATAGTGGCGACCCTGGATACGATAAGGGGCGCGCTTTACGAGCAGGTGCAGGAGATCCAAAGCCTGCCCGGCGCCGCCCAGAGGGCGCTCGATTTCCACAGCCAGATTACAGGGGCCATCAGCTCCCGCGATGCCGGCTCGGCGGAGAAATACATGCTAAAGCACATAAAAGACGTAGAGAAAGCAGCGAAAAGATACCTTATGAATAGATAGCGGAAGAGGTGGTGGCAGGCGATAGTTTAGCTTCAGTACCCCGGGTGAATTAGTTCCCGAATATTACGCTGAGGAGGAGTCATTGTGAAGAAGAACAGTCTAGTCGTAAGAATGGTCCTTGCTCTCATGATGGTGGCCGTACTGTTCGTCCCCATGATGGGCAGTGCAGCTCCGGCGACAATCAAGATTGGGACGATCTATCCGTTGACGGGAGCGAACGCGACGACGGGCGCCGACTGCATGAGCGGTGTTGAGATGGCCCTGGATATCATCAACAACTCATATGACATCGACTTCCCGTTCGCCAAGACGGTAGGCATCCCCAACCTGGGCGGAGCCAAGCTTGAGCTGGTGGTAGGAGACTCGAGAGGAGACGCCACCGTAGGCATGGCCGAGACCGAACGCATAATCACGGAGTCCAAGGTATGCGCATTCTTCGGAGGCTATCAGAGCGGAGTCGTCAAGACGACGAGCATGGCGGCAGAGAGGCTGCAGATACCTTACGTGCTGTCCGACGCGACATCGCCGACCCTGACCGAGCGCGGTTTCCAGTGGTTCTTCAGGGTCATACCGCATGATGGCATCCAGGCTAAGAACGCGCTAGAGATGGTAAACGACATAGAGAAGAAAGAAAAGGTCGACCTCAAGAAGCTCGCCATCCTATGGGAGAACACCGAGTGGGGCGCAAGTGTGGCCGTAGAGCTCAGGAAGTGGGCGGCTCATTACGGATACAAGCTCGTCGCCGACATCTCCTATGTGTACAAGGCGACCGACGTCTCGGCAGAGGTGTTGAAGATTAAGGCCGCCAATCCTGACATCATAGTCCACGCCGCGTACGTTTCCGACGCCATACTGTTCACCCAGACCATGAAGGCCATGAAGGTCGCCCCGAAAGTGTTTATCGGCATGGCTGGCTACCTCGACCCCAACTACGTGGGCACAGTCGGCGCCGACGCCGAGAACATCTTCGTCCGCGGAGTCTATGGCCTTGACCTAGCTGTCAGCAAGCCTTATGTAGCGAAGATCAACGAGCTCTACAAGAAAAAGTACGGGCGTGACATGAGCCCCAACGCGGCTCGCAGCTTCACCGCCCCGTTCGTAATCGCCGATGCGATCAACCGCGCGAAGTCGACGAAGCCCGAGGACATCAGGAAGGCCCTCCTCGAGACCAACATGCCCGCAAGCGCGCTGATCACAGCATACGACGGCGTCAAGTTCGACCCCGTGACGCATGACAACACGCTGGCCAAGTCCCTCTACCTGCAGATCCAGGGCGGCAAGCTGAGAGTCGTGTGGCCGTTCAACCTCGCGGCGGTCCCTTACTCCTATCCTTTCGCATGGGGCAAGTAGGCTGATCCAAGACCTTACGGCGGGCCCTGCCTTAAGGGGGAGGGCCCGCCATCGACAGATTAGGATTGCGTAATACGCAAGGGGTGGTTTGATTTGATACTCCAGCTCCTGACAGGAGGGGTGCTGCTGGGCTGCGTATATGGGCTCGTGTCCATGGGACTGAGCCTGATATACGGCGTGATGGGGATAGTCAACTTCGCGCACGGGGCCCTAGTCATGCTGGCCATGTACGTAAGCTACTGGCTCAATACGTACTTCAGCCTGGATCCGGTGATTGGTACTCCGATAATTGCATTGATAATGTTCGGTTTCGGCATGATTCTCTATAAGCTGGTCATAAAAAGGGTGCTCAAAGGGCCCTTCCTGGCCAGGATGCTTGTGACGTTCGGGCTGTCGATCTTCTTCATAAACATGGCCCAGTTCCTCTGGAGCCCTGACTATCGCAACATCCAAGGAGCGATCTCCAAAGGGACCTTCATGCTGGGGTCGGTTTTCATAGAACTGCCCAAGCTCGTCGCTAGCGTAGGCAGCCTGATAGTTGCGGCCCTCATCTACTGGTTCCTCAGGAAGACCAAGACGGGACTTGCCATCCAGGCTATATCCATCGACAGGTCGGCGGCGTCGCTCATGGGCATTAACCTGGAGAAGCTGAACGCCATCGCCTTCGGCATAGGCATCGCCTGTGCCGGCGCGGCAGGTTCACTGCTAGCAAGCTACTACTACATATTCCCGGACGTGGGCACCATGTTCGGCCTTGTGGCCCTGGTGGCCGTGGCACTCGGCGGTTTCGGCAGCACAGAGGGCGCGCTGATAGGCGCGATCCTCATAGGCATCATCGAGACGCTCGGCGGCTTCTACATAGGCCCCGAGTACAAATACGCTCTCATATTCCTCTCATACGTGCTTATCGTCATCGTGAGGCCGAAGGGCCTTATGGGATGGGGGGCAGACTGATGGCCAACAACAAGCGTTTTATCTATACGCTCCTCATCGTACTGGGAATCGCGATAGTGCTACCGCTGGTCCTGAAAGCACGCTTCCAGCAGCACATACTTGTACTGGTTATGCTCTACGCGGTCTTGGGCGAGGCATGGAACATAATGGCCGGATACGCCGGCATGGTCTCGATCGGGCAGGCCGCGTTCTTCGGCATCGGTGCCTACGTATCGACGATACTATTCGTTAAGTTCCAGGTGAACCCCTGGATCGGCTTCATAGCCGCAGGCCTTGTAACCGCCGCGTTCGCGACGGTCATAGGGCTTCCTTTCTCCAGGCTCAGGGGCAGATACTTCGCCATCGGCACGATAGCGCTGGGCCAGATGATCAAGGTCGTCTTCGAGAACTGGCCCTGGGTGGGCGGCGCCACGGGCATGATCATCGACATGAAGAAGGGCAGCTTCTGGAACTTCCAGTTCCACGCCTCCAAGACCGGTTACTACTACATAGCCCTGGGCATGCTCGTCTTCGTAGTCGTCTACATCTACATCATGGAGAGGTCCAAGATGGGATTCTACTTCAAAGCGATCAGGGAGAACGAGGACGTGGCGACGGGCCTTGGCGTAAACAAGACCAAGTACAAGCTTCTGGCGATCGCGATAAGCGCCGGAATAACGGGCATGTGCGGCACGATACTGGCGCAGTACCAGCTCTACGTCGAGCCGGCTTACATGTTCGACCATACGATCTCGGTCACGATAGCCCTGATTGCGGTTTTCGGCGGCTCCGGCAACATAATTGGTCCCATACTCGGCTCAGTGATCCTTATGCCGATATCGGAGCTTACCAGGGCCTGGATGGGCTCGAGCGGGAGCGGCATCGACCTTATGATCTACGGCGTGTTCATAGTCCTTATGTGCGTCTTCGAGCCGGACGGGTTGATGGGCATCGCCCGCAAGGCGGGGCGCAGGCTTGAGGCCAGGCGCGAGAAGGAGGTGGCTGCTTGATGTCTGAACTGGTAGTGAAGAACGTCACCAAGCGATTCGGGGGCCTTACGGCGGTCAACGACGTGTCCTTCTCGGTCAAAAGCGGCGAAATACTGGGCCTCATAGGCCCGAACGGCGCCGGCAAGACCACGCTTTTCAGCTGCCTTACGGGATTCCACAGGCCGGATGCCGGGAGCGTGGTATTCGAAGGGCGCGACATAGCGGGATGGAGCCCCAACAACATATGCTCCATCGGCATAGCGAGGACATTCCAGGTAGTGCAGATACTCCAAGGCATGACGGTCCTTGAGAACGTGCAGGTCGGCGCATTCCTCAGATACCCCGGCGCCTCGGCCGCCAGGGACAAGGCCATCAAGGTGCTCGAGAAGGTGGGCATGTCCAAGAGGGCCCCGGTCAAGGCGGTCAACCTGACCTTGCCGGAGAAGAAGCGCCTCGAGGTCGCGATGTGCCTGGCTACCGACCCGAAGGTCCTGATGCTGGACGAATCGATGGCGGGGCTTACTCCCACCGAGATCCAGGAAGCGACCAGCATGCTGAGACAGCTGAGGGAAGACGGCCTTGCGCTGATCGTCGTCGAGCACGTCATGGAGGCCATAATGCCAATATCCGATAGGATAATGGTGCTTGATTCAGGGGCTAAGATCGCCGAGGGGACGCCAAGGGAAATCGCGAGCAACGAGCGCGTCATATCGGCATATCTGGGAGATAAATATGTTAAACGTTGTAAAGTGTAATGCGGCCTACGATGGCGTGCCGGCCCTTGTGGACGTCTCCTTCAATATCAAGGAAGGGGAGATAGTCACCCTGATAGGATCCAACGGCACTGGCAAGTCGACCATTGCAAGGCTGGTATCGGGCCTCATCAAGGCCTCCTCCGGCACCATAGAGTTCTGCGGCAGGAGGATTGAGAAGCTGCCCGCCCATGAGATAGTGAAGCTCGGGCTCGTGCACGTGCCTGAAGGAAGGCATGTGTTCGGCAAGCTTAACGTGAAGGAGAACCTGCTCTTGGGCGCGTATACCACCAACGACGAAGCCGAGGTCAGAAAAAGGCTCGACCTGGTGTATAAGCTCTTTCCCATACTGAAGGAGAGGATGTACCAGAAGTCGTGGAGCATGAGCGGCGGCCAGCAGCAGATGCTCGCCCTTGGGCGCGGCTTGATGTCCAACCCGAAGCTGCTCGTTCTGGACGAACCTTCGCTGGGCCTCATGCCTGTGCTCTGCGACGAGCTGTTCGCGGCGATCAAGAAGATCAACGAGGAAGGCATAACTGTCATGCTAATAGAGCAGAGGGTGCTCGAGGCCCTGGAGCTTTGCGACAGGGGATATGTGATCCAGAACGGAAGGATCGTCATGGAGGGCACGGGCTCGGAGCTTATCGAAAGCGACACGGTCAAGAAGGCCTACCTCGGGATGTAGATTATTTCCAGCGAGGAGCGATTCTAGTTGCGTGTAGAACTGTTATACGGAAGAGGAAAGAAGGCAATAGAGCTGCCGGACGGCAACGTCACTGTCATAGAGCCCTTATACCTTGAGGGGATGGAAGACGAAAGGCAAGCCATAAGGAACGCGGTAAGGGAGCCGATAGGCTCGCCATCGCTCTATGAGATAGCGAAGGGCAAGAAAACCGCCGCGATTAATTTCTGTGACGCGACCAGGCCGGTACCGAACAAGAAGATACTGCCTGTCATACTGGAGGAACTCAGAAGCGCGGGCATGAAGGACGAGGACATCGTCCTTGTGAACTCCCTCGGGACGCACAGGCCCGCCCCTAAAGAGGAACTGATAGAGCTGCTCGGAGAGGACATAGTGAGCAGGTACAGGATCGCGCAGCCCGACTGTCTGGACAAAGACTCCATGATGGATGCCGGCGTACTTTCCGACGGCCAGCACATGTGGGTGAACAAGGACTACCTCTCGGCCGACGTGAAGGTGCTTACCGGGTTCATAGAGCCGCATTTCTTCGCGGGCTTCAGCGGAGGGGGCAAGCTCGTTTATCCGGGGGTGGCGAGCCTTGAGAACATAAAAGTGGCGCACAGCTACAAGATACTCGCCAACAAGAACTCTACATGGGGTATTACTAAGGGGAACCCCGTCTGGGAGTTGTTGACGGAAGGTGCCCTAATCACGAAGCCCGATTTCATCGTCAATGTTACGCTTAACAAGGACAAGCAGGTCACGAACGTGTTCGCGGGGGCGCTGCTGGAAGCCCATGCCCAAGGTACGCAGTTCGTGAAACGGACGGCCATGAGGGAAGTGGAGGAGCCGTTCGACGTAGTCATCACCACGAACAGCGGATACCCGCTCGACAGGAACCTTTACCAGGCCGTCAAGGGCATGAGCGCGGCGGCCGGGATAGTGAGAAAGGGCGGGGCGATAATATCGGCGGCGCAGTGCATCGACGGCATACCGGCGGACAGCCATTACCACAACCTGCTGAAGATGGCGGGAGGGCCCATGCGCGCGCTTGAGATCATATCAGAAGCGGGCTTCTCCATGCAGGACCAGTGGCAGGTGCAACTACAGGCGGATGTGCAGGTAAAAGCCGATGTATACCTCTACTCCGAATGTCTGTCGGACGATGAGATCAGATCGGCCATGCTGGAGCCCTGCAGGGACATCGAAGCCAAGGTGGCTGAGCTTCTATCGAAGTACGGAAAGGACGCGAGGATATGCGTACTTCCGGAAGGGCCACAGACCATACCTTATATCAACAGGTAAGACAGGGACAATAGGGACATCGGACAGGGATTTTACGATCCCTGTCCTTTTTTATGCCATCATCCATTGGCTAAGGACGCGTTCTGGAAGGGGAGCAGCTCTCACCGGCTCAGGATCATCGGTATGAACCTTATGCCGTCGCTGACCTGTTCTACGTCCGTATCGACGAAACCCAACCTGCGGTAGAACTCCAGAGCATAAGGCGATGAATGCACGGTGATTTTGTCTGCTTGGCTGTTCTCGATGGCATGCTTCAGCAGCGCCTTGCCGATCCCGCGTCTATGGTACTGCTTCTTCACGAAGAGCATGCTGATGTGACTGTCGCCGCGCATGGCGATTATTCCCGCAAGGTCCTCTTCTACGAACTCTCCGTAGAAAGTAAGGTCTTTAATCGCAGCTTCGCATTCCAGGAACGACCTGAAGGCCTTGACGCCTTCAGGGGAATACTCAGGAGCTTCGAACTCCGAAAAGACCTGCCACGAAATGTTGAGCGCTCCGGGTATCTCGTCTTGTCCCAGCAGCCTTGCCATCTTCCATCGCCTCCTGATCCTACCCTCATAATAACCAAAGGATTAGGAAGGTATCAATGATCGATGGCATGCGAATCGGACGGGCAGTCGCATCTGGGCATAAGAAGGTGCCGTATCCATCACCATTATTCGGGATACAGGCATCGGGCCTTCCGGAGAGGACGTACGGCCGGGCTGACGGGGAAAGAAGGAACTGGTTAATGATTGTCGCCGATGATGGTAAGATTCCATTAGCGAGGCTGCGGGCCAAGCCATGATCAATTCATGGGAAGGGCCGGCCGGATGCGAGGGGTTGTTTAGCTTGAAGAAGACATCCTGCGAGATCATATGCGTAGGGACCGAGATACTCCTGGGCGACATAGTTAACACGAACGCCCAGTACATAGCGGCAGGATTGGCGAAGCTCGGGATAGACGTCTACTACCAGACGGTGGTGGGCGACAATGCCGAGAGATTCGGCAGGGCGCTGGAGATCGCGAAGGGCCGGGCTGATGTGATCATAACGACGGGAGGATTAGGCCCTACGTACGACGACCTTACCAAGGAGACGGTGGCGGAGAGCTTCGGGCGCAAGCTCATGATGAACGAGAGGTGCCTTAACGACCTAACCTGCTTCTTCGCACATAATCACAGGACCATGACCGTGAACAACAAGAAACAGGCAATGATGCCCGAAGGTTCGATAGTGCTGGACAATCCTCAGGGCACGGCGCCCGGGTGCATCATAGAGGGCGAAGACGGCAAGATCGCCATCATGATGCCCGGGCCCCCGAGAGAGATGAAGCCCATGTTCGACAACCTTGTAGCCCCGTACCTGAAGAAGTACTCGGACAGCATGCTCTTCTCGCGCGTCATCAGGGTCATAGGCTTAGGAGAATCCACGATGGAGGAAAGGGTGCTGGATATCATGGAATCCATGACCAACCCGACCGTGGCTCCGTATGCCAAGTCCGGCGAATGCATACTTCGTGTGACGGCGAAGGCCCATGACGAGGCGGAAGCGCACAGGTTGATGGATCCGGTGGTCGAGGAGATAAGGAGCAGGCTTGGAGATTACGTATATGGAGTGGATGTCGATTCCATAGAACGGCATGTCGTGGGATTGCTGAACGGCCTTGGAAGGACGATAGCCCTGGCCGAGGTGGGCACAGGCGGTATGGCCGTAGAACGCCTGTCAGAGGTGGCAGGATCGGCCGAGGTGCTAAAACTTGGCATGACTAGTGGCAACCTGTCCGGGATGGACTGTTTGATCGGAAAGCGGGAAAGGCCAGAAGGGCCTACGCACGATGCCCTTCAGGACGCGGCCATTTCGCTGGCTTCGGGAATTAAGGAGCTTACGCGGGCCGATCTTGGCGTCGGGCTGATCAAAGGAGCCGGAACCATATGCATCGCTGTAGTAGACGGTATGAAGGTCAAGACCGAAACGTACGACTATCCATCGAGCCGGGATGCCGAATACGTTGACTTAATCGCATCTAGCAGGGCGTTCGATATGATCAGGCGGTTTTTGAATCATTGACGCGAAGATCTCAGAAGTAACTTTAAGATGACCGTCCAAACTACATGCGGCCTTTGGTCGGGCTTGCTGTAGATTTCAAGCTCCTGAATATGGATGGGACGGAGGTTTCCCTGTCTGGTCTTCTTGTCGACAAGCCTTGTGATGATTCTAGGCTCGTTCACCTACCCCCTTTCAGGCAGCGGTACGCAGCCACTTATACACTGTATAAGAGATACGCCGCTTATGTTCACTTCCTGGTGATACATACTATAGAAGCCCACCCCGTCGGTGAGCATAACCCCTGCTCCACAAGAGAAGTTCTCTCCAAGTACAGTGCGGATGCATATGGGCTTCCGGTTTACCAACCGTCATCCTAGCTTCGTTTATATCCGTCCGAAAGACATCAAGTACGCCGGTGCTTTTCGTCATTGTACGGCAATTTGGGCATTTACTTAAATAGGTATTATGGTACCATATTATCGATATATATCTCTGCCAAGGCATGCGAACATTTACGGACCATCACACAAGATCATAGGAGGACTTTGGCAATGACGACTGCGATCCAGATATCCGAGGCTACGTCACTAGCGCTTCACGGAATGGTATATATAGCTAAAGCTGATGGAGTACCTGTGACGGTTAAGGAGATCTCACAAGCTGGAGGCTTTTCCCAAGCACACCTGTCAAAGGTACTCCAGCGCCTTGTAAAGGCCGGATTCTTAGAATCGTCGAGGGGGCCAAAGGGCGGTTTCTTCCTGGCGCGTCCTGCAGGGGAGATCAGCCTTCTTCAAGTCTACGAGACAATCGAAGGACCGATCGAAACGCAGCTTTGCGTGAACAGGACCAAACCCGGGACATGTCCTTTCGCGGAGTGCATCCTGAGCGACCTGCCGCAGCGGATTACGGCCGAGTTCCGGGACTTCCTGGGATCCAAGAAGCTCTCCGATTACTGAACGGCGCGAAGGCGTCCAGAGTCCGAAAAAGCAATGGGCAGGCAGCTTTCCATAAGACGACTACTTTCATCGACAGGAGGGATATCTATGTTCTGTTATCAATGCGAGCAACGGAGCGGCCAAGGGGGGAGTGGGTGTACCGTAATGGGAGTGTGCGGCAAGGACGCGAACGTCGCCTCTCTCCAGGACCTTCTGATCCATGCCGCGCAGGGCGTATCGCTGTACGCCAGGGCATGCAGGGAGCTGGGCCTGGCGACGCCGAAGGCCGACCGCCTCGTGATCGAATCCCTGTTTACTACCGTGACTAACGTGAATTTCGACCCTGAGAGGCTGGCTGCTGTTACAAGTCGCGTATCGGAAGTGAAGGCGCAGCTGAAGAGAGATTACGAGGATGGATGCAAGAAGCGAGGCATCAAGGCCAAGGCACCCTTAGAGCTGGGAGCACCTGCTGCGTGGCAACTTGCGGATGACATCGATGGACTGGTTGCCCAAGGGAAGGAAGCGACGAAGGAGCTTGCCGGACGCATAGGGAACATGGGACCTGATACTGCGGGAGTGCTCGACCTTGTGCTCTTCGGGCTGAAAGGGATGGCCGCCTATGCCGACCACGCGCTCATCCTCGGCGTAGAGGATGATTCCGTGTACGCATTCTTCCATGAGGCGATGTGCTTCCTGTCAAGGCGCGACGTTAACCTAGACGATGCGCTGTCGATGGCGATGAGGGTCGGCGAGGTCAACATAAAGGTCATGTCCATGCTGGACAAGGCCAATACCTCGGCGTACGGCGATCCTGTCCCCACGAAGGTCAGAGTGACGCCCATCAAGGGCAAGGCCCTGCTGGTATCGGGGCACGACCTGAAAGACCTGGAAGCCATATTGCGCCAGACCCAGGGCAAGGGCATAAACGTCTATACCCATGGCGAGATGCTGCCGGCGCACGGTTACCCCGGGCTGAAGAAATATGCCCACCTGGTGGGCAACTACGGTGGCGCGTGGCAGGATCAGCGCAAGGAGTTCGACGCCTTCCCCGGTTCCATAGTAATGACCACGAACTGCATACAAAAACCGCAGGACGGCTATAAAGGCCGCATCTTTACGAGCGGACTGGTAGCATGGCCGGGCGTCGTCCACATAGCCGACAGGGACTTCACCCCCGCCATAGAGGCCGCGCTTGCCGCTTCGGGATTCGAATCTGACGGTCCTGAGGAATTCGTAACCGTCGGTTTCGGACACAATGCGGTGATGGGCGTCGCCGGCAAGGTCATCGAGGCCGTAAAGAACGGGAAGATCCGAAGGTTCTTCCTTATAGGAGGATGCGACGGAGCCAAGAGCGGGCGCAACTATTACACGGAGTTCGCACAGTCGGTGCCGGACGATTGCGTGATTCTGACCTTGGCCTGCGGCAAGTTCCGATTCAACAAGCTGCAGTTCGGGGATATCGGCGGCATACCGCGCCTTCTTGACGTAGGCCAGTGCAACGATGCCTATTCCGCCGTCGTTATAGCCATGGAGCTGGCCAAGGCCTTCAACACCGACGTCAACAGCCTGCCCTTGTCGCTGGTTCTCTCATGGTATGAGCAGAAGGCCGTCTGTATATTGCTATCGTTGCTTTATCTTGGGATCCGTAATATCAGGCTGGGACCTACGCTCCCGGCGTTCCTGACGCCGGCGGTAGTGTCCGCCCTCAACCAGAAGTTCAACATAATGCCGATAACGACGGCCAGCGAAGACCTCAAGGCGATATTGGGCTAGATCGGCACGGCCATCTATGTTCCAGGTTCCAGGAAAAACCCTTGGGATAATACGATGAGCAACGGACGGGGCGCTATTATTAAGGCGCCCCGTCCGTCTTGCAGGTCATATGTCATCTTACCGTTGCCGATGCCGGTCTCTTGCCTCAGGCACTTCTCTTTACATAGCTCGTATGCAACAGTTCGTGCGACCGGTGTCCGAGGGGCTCCCCCAGATATTCCTTGTAGAGCTTTATGACCTCCGGGTTTTCGTGCGATTTCCTTAAAGCCATCCCCCTATCCTCGCTGTAGAGCGCCTTGGCCCTGGCCATCTTCTTCTTCAGCGTCACGCCTATGGGCTGTCCGCCGCCTCCCACGCACCCACCGGGGCATGTCATTATCTCTACGAAATGATAGTCGGCCTCGCCCGAGCGAATCTTGTCCATAAGCTTCTTGGCATTGGAAAGCCCATGCGCCACCGCCACCTTGACCTTCAAGTCCCCGATCCTGACGTTAGCCTCCTTTATGCCTTCCATGCCACGGACGGACTTGAAATCAAGCTTTGGCAGGGTGCTCTTCGTTATAAGCTCGTACGCAGTTCTGAGCGCCGCCTCCATGACGCCTCCAGTAGCGCCGAAGATGGTCCCGGCGCCGGTATAGGCGCCTATCAGAGAGTCCGCCTTCGAATCCTGCTCATGGGCGAAATCTATGCCGGCCTGCCTGATCATGGAGGCGAGCTCCCTTGTAGTCAGAACGTAGTCCACGTCCTGGTAACCGCTCGTCCTCATCTCAGGGCGCTGGCACTCGAACTTCTTGGCGGTGCACGGCATGACCGACACCGATACGATGCTCGCAGGATCTATGCCGGTTTTCTCCGCGTAATAGGTCTTGGCGAGCGTGCCGAACATCTGCTGGGGCGACTTGCATGTCGAAAGATGGTCCAGCAGGTCCGGATAGAAATGCTCGGCGTATTTTATCCATCCGGGCGAGCATGAAGTAATAAGGGGCAGGACACCTCCATTGGTTATCCGATCTATCAGCTCGCTGCCCTCCTCGATTATGGTGAGGTCCGCGGTGAAGTTGGTATCGAACACCTTGTCGAAACCGAGCTCGCGTAGCGCGGAGTACATCTTCCCTTCGACGAGCGCCCCGGGTTCCATCCCGAATTCCTCACCCAAGGCGACCCTCACTGCCGGAGCCTCCTGGACGACGACATGCTTGGACGGGTCGTTCAAGGCGGCCCAGACTTCATCAATGCTGCTGCGCTCCTTGATGGCGCCGACAGGGCAGCCCAGTATGCACTGCCCGCAGTTGACGCACTCCACCTTGGCTATGTCCTCCTCGAACGCCGTGCTCACCTTCGAGTCGTGCGCCCTGTGGGAGAAGTCCACGGCCTTTATGCCCTGCACTTCGGCGCAGGTCCTTACGCAGCGCCCGCACAGGATGCAAAGGTTGGGGTCCCTGACTATGGAAGGCGAGGTGCCGTCGATCAGGAAATCCGGTTTCGATCCGTGGAACCTGACCTTATCGACACCGAACTCGTAAGCAAGCCTCTGCAGGTCGCATTTCTGATTGCGCACGCAGGACAGGCAGTCGTAGGGATGGTTCGCAAGCATGAGCTCCAAGTTCAGCTTCCTGGACCTTCTCACCCTGTCCGTGTTGGTCCTCACCACCATGCCTTCGGCCGCAAGCCTTGAACAGGCAGGGGTGAGACGGGGTTCCTTCTCGACTTCGACCATACAGACACGGCATCCTCCGAAATCCGAAAGGCCCTCGAAATGACACAAGGTGGGGATTATGACGGGTATCTGCTGCGCGGCCTCGAGTATGGTCGTGCCCTCTTCCACCAGCGTCTCCTTGTTATCTATAGTTATGTGTATCATGCTTCCTCCCATCTACCCGACGCAGCGCTTGAACTCGTCTTCGAACTTGTCGATCGCGCTGATGACGGGATTGAGGGCCGATTGGCCCAGGCCGCAGTTAGCGGTATCGTACATAACGGCGTGCAGCTCCCTTAGGAGCCCCAGATCATCCAGGCTGCCCTCCATGTGCGAAAAACGGTCCAATATCTCGTATGCCCTATGGGTGCCCTCGCGGCACGGCGTGCACTTGCCGCATGATTCGTCTGCGAAGAACTTCACGCAGTTCTTCGCCGCGTCCACCATGCTTACCGTGTCGTTTAGGACTACCACCGCTCCTGTTCCGGGAAGGCTTCCCACGTCCACCAGCGAGGGCACGTCTATCGGGACGTCAAGCTGCGTAACGAACTTAGTGGAGACCCCGCCGGGCAATGCCGCCTTGAACTTGCCGACGACCCCACCGCAGTAATCCCTTATAAGCTCGCCGAGCGTGGTGCCGGTATCTACTTCGTAGAGCCCGGGCCTCTTTACGAAACCACTCACGCTCATGAGCTTGGTGCCCGGTGAATTAGGGCTTCCGATCTTGCTGTACCACTCCCCGCCCTTCTTGATTATCGTCGGTATGTTGGCGAGGGTCTCGATGTTGTTTATCACCGTGGGCTTGTTCCTTAGCCCCATATCCGTGGGATAGGGCGGTTTCAGCCTCGGGCAGCCCCGGAAGCCCTCCATCGAATCTAGAAGCGCGGTCTCATCCCCGCATACGTATGCGCCCGCCCCTGTGCACGAATGGATCCTGAACGAGAAGCCGGGCGCTATCACGTTATCGCCTAGGTAGCCGTGGTCCTCGGCCTCAGAGATCGCCCACGCGAGCACCTTCTTCGCCTTTGGATACTCCGCCCTCGTATAGATGAAACCCTCTGAGGCTCCGATGGCATAGCCCGCTATTATGATTCCCTCGAGCAGCCTGTGCGGATCCTTCTCCAGTATCGCCTTGTCCTTGAAGGTGCCGGGCTCGCCCTCGTCCGCGTTCGCGACTATGTACTTGGGGAAATCGGTCGATCTCCTCGCGAATTCCCACTTGATCCCGGTGGGGAAGGCCGCGCCGCCCCTTCCTAGCATCTTGGACGCTCTTACCTCGGCGATGATGCCGGCAGGCCTCATAGAGAGGGCCTTCCTGAGCGCGAGGTATTCCCCGTAGACCGATATCGATTGCGAGTTGGGTTTGTCGAAGTTTTGAGTCAGTATCCTCATGCGATCACCTTCGATCTTAAGCCGCTCTTGCCTGGCCTTTTGCGGCCTGCTGGGCTTCGCGAGACGCCTATTTTGACGGCCTTTGCGATATCCTTCGCGCGCTTTGGCGTCAGGTTGCCGAACGCCTGGTCGTTGACCATGATCGCGGGCGCTATGTCGCACAGCCCCATGCATGGGCTCTCTAGAAGGGATACTTTGCCGTCCTTCGTCGTCCCTCCGATTTCGACGCCCAGCTCCTCCTTTAGGGCGCCTAGAATGGCCGGGCCACCCTTGACGTGGCATGTTAGGCAATCGCACACCCGGATCACGTTCTTCCCCAGCGGCCTCTCCGATAGCATGTGATAGAAGGTTGCCACGCCATAGACCTCGGCGAGGCTGGTATCCGTCTCCTTCGCCAAGAAAGCGGCAGCTTCCCTGGAAACGTAATGCTGCCATCTTTGCGCAATGTTAAGGCAGGGGATGAGGGCCTCGCGCTTGTTCTCGAATCCTTCCAGAAGACCGCGCAGTTCCTTTACACATCTGGCGTCGAGGCCGTTGCCTTCCTGATGGAACATGTCCTCTCACTTCCTTCTGTCCACCAAATGAGCGTAGGCGGGCCCGATATCCGCCGATCCCGACAAGTAGCGCAGTAATTAAAAATTTTCAACGATCTCTTTCAACTGGCTTCGGGACTGTGCTGTCCGGCAAATATCCTCATAGATAGCTTGCATGCTCTGAACTTATTAACAGTGCAGCTAAACAATCAAAATTTACATTTAGAGGGCCTTATCGTGCTACTAAGATGCATATTGTTCTCTAAAACCCTTAGCACAGGGAATATTGTGAATTTCATCACTAATATGTTATTGACCAATATTCTTCCTTTTATAGTGAATTCCTTCACAAATTAAAGTGTACGAAAATAAAAACAATGTGCCTGGCCGATGAGAAGGGGATGGCTGCTTTGCAGACATGATAGCTCGAAAGAAGAGAGGTCCATTAAGTATGGCAAGGATAACCTTTAGCCGTCTAAAGCAAATAGAAACACGATGCTAGAAGAAATAGAAGCGGCGATTTTTAGGCCTATGCAGCAGAGTGCTTAGACGATTGCATGGAACAGAGATTCCGGATGACACAACTTGACATCGGTGATACTATAATGACAACGATGACATATCAAATAAGCACGTGTATAACGCAATTCTATAAATAGACGGGACAAATGTAAGACATTCAAGACAATAGGAGAAGGGACGGTGGTCGGTTAAAAGACGGCACCTTGATCAATTCTATCAACAGTAAAAAGCATATCAATAAAAAGAGTGGAGGGTAACAGAACAATGTCTAGAAGGCAGTTATTCGTAAGCCTATTGGCAGTACTAGCAGCTTGTCTGCTGATGACGCCGGTATCTATGGCAGCTCCGAAGAACGTGATCAAACTCGCCCACGACCAGACTTCTGATACCTACGACCCCGTTCATGCATATGCCCTTGTGTTCAAGAGCTATGTAGAGAACGCTACCGAGGGCGAATACACAGTAGAGATACACCCCGCCAGCGTGCTGGGCAAGGAGAGGGAGAGGCTCGAGCTGACCAAGGCCAACGGCATCCAGATCAACCTCGCCTCGATAGGCGGCCTCAGCGCCATCTACCAGCCGGCCATCCTGCTTAACACTCCGTTCACCTATAAGAACGACCGCGTAGTGGCCGAAGTGCTCGAAAGCGACTTCGTGCAGTGGATGTTCGCCGACATGGAGAAAAAGACCGGCCTTAAGTCGATCAACGTATTCGAGCTGGGCGGACTTTCCTGCTTTACGAATAACGTAAGGCCCATAAAGACCGTCGCCGACATGAAGGGCATCAAGTTCCGCGCGATGGACGACAGCCAGGTCGCCATGTTCAAGGCCCTCGGCGCCAACGCCGTTCCGATGGCATGGAGCGAGACCTACACCGGACTTCAGACCGGCGTAGTCCAGGGACAGGTCAATCCCGTTTCGATCATCCTTAACAACAAGATCAACGAAGTGCAGAAATATTTAAGCATAAGCCGCACGATCCTCGGCGGGCACTGGACCGTCGTCAACGCCTCCTGGTACAACAAGCTCCCCGCCGACATCAAGAAGATCGTCGACGAGGCTTTCTATTATGCCAAGCTGGCCTCCTCGGGACTTACCCAGGTAGTGCAGGCCACCGGCTACGCACAGCTGAAATCGCTGGGCATGCAGGTCAGCCCCATCTCCGAGGAAGCCTATCAGGAATTCAGGAAGCTGGGACGCACCGCGGTCATAGATTGGGCCAAGACCAAGATGGACTCCTCCATAGTAGACCGCTTCGTAAGCACGGTCGACGCTATCGAGAAGAAGGCCAACTAACTGGTCCGCACGTAGCGTGAAGCGATGTTCGGGGCGCCTTACAGCCCCGAACATCCATTAGAGACAAGAGGAGGTCGATTTGCTTGCCTAAAGGACACCGTCCGGCGGTGGTGCGGATCATGGACGCGGTAGACAAGGTGTTGGTGAACATTTGCGCAGTGGCCCTGGCCCTGATGGTCGTGGTCTGCCTGCTCGCCATCTTCTACAGGTACGTCCTAGGCAACGCCCTATCGTGGACAGAGGAGCTAACGAGGTACCTCATGATATTCGTAGGGATGTTCGGCACGGCCCTCGCCCTGCTTAAGGACGAACACGTGGGCTTCAACACAATAGTTGAGAAGATGCCCGGAAAACTAAGGAAGATCGCCAACGTAGTCAGCTACACCCTCATAGGGGCACTTGCTGCAGTGATAATCTATGAAGGCTTCAAGTGGACGCTTTCATCGGGCTCGGCGACGGCCCAGATACTTCCGATCAAGATGTGGATACCGATGAGCTGCATACCCTTAGGCGGCATACTGCTGTTCGCAGTGTCTTTGACGAAGATAATTTCCGAGTTGGGAGGGTCGGACAAATGCTGACGGTAGTATTGATCGCCTTTGCCATCATGTTGATCATAGGCACGCCTATCGCCTTCATCCTCGGGATAGTCGGCCTTATTGCTTTGATAATGACCAGCGGGAGAAGCCTCTTATTGCTCGTCCCGCAGCAGATATTCTCCGGCATGGATTCTTTCGTCCTCATGGCGATACCTTTCTACTGCCTGGCCGGAGAGCTGATGAACGCGCTTGGCATAAGCGAGCGCATCATCAAGCTGGCCAATGCCCTCGTCGGGCACTTGAAGGGCGGCCTCGGTCACGTCAACTGCCTGGACAGCGTATTCTTCGCGGGCATATCGGGTTCCGCGGTCGCAGACGTCGCCGGTCTCGGCACGATGATCATCCCCGCGATGACCGATTCGGGATATTCCAAACCATATGCAACCGCGCTAACGGCGGCGACGTCGGTCATCGGTCCGACGATCCCTCCGAGCATACCTATGGTGATCTACGGTTCCACGGTGGGCGTCTCGGTCGCGGCGCTCTTCGCGGCCGGTCTGATCCCCGGCCTATTGATGGCGTTGCTGATGATGGTCGCGAACCACATAATCTCCTCCAAGAGGGGATACCAGGCGCACAGCGGGAAATTCTCATGGTCCAGATTCGGTGGCGCCATAAAGGAAGGCCTGCTTGCTTTAGGGATGCCGGTGATAATCATGGGAGGTATCCTCGGCGGCATATTCACGCCGACGGAAGCGGCCGCGGTTGCGGTCGGATATGCCCTCCTGGTCGGGGGCCTGGCGTTCAAGACGCTGAACTTTAAAGTGCTGGTTTCCGCACTGAAAAGGACTGTCTACACGACGGGCGTCTCGCTGCTGCTGGTCGCCATGGGAGGGATCCTCAGCTGGGTCCTCGCTTCCGAGCAGGTGCCGGCGGCGATGGCGAACTTCGTCCTGGGGATATCGGCGAACAAGCACATGTTCATGCTGTACTGCTGCATCCTCTTCCTGATAATAGGATGCTTCATGGACCTTTCGGCATCGATCATCATCCTGTCTCCCATACTCACCCCGATAGCGATACGCCTTGGGATCAGCCCGCTGCATTTCGGCATAGTCATGGTACTGGCGCTGAACATCGGACTGATAACGCCGCCGGTGGGAGCGGCTTTGTTCATGGCATGCACCGTTGCAAGGGAGAGCATAGAGAACGTGATGCGCGAGATGTGGCCATTCCTGCTCAGCCAGATAGTAACGCTCATGGTCATAGCGTTCTCTGGTAACCTGTCGCTGCTTGTGCCGCGGATCTTAGGACTGATCTAGCAATCTAGCAAAGGAGAGCGGACTATATGAGGATCGAGCGGATTGACGTCATACACACTAACATACCGATGAACCAGACATTCAGGACCAGTTTCGGGGCGATCAACGAGCAGCACTCGATAGTGGTGAAAGTATACGGGGAGGGGCATACTGCGTTCGGAGAGGCATGCCCGTTCTATGCTCCGGTCTACAGCTACGAATGCATAGAGACTATGAAGGCAGTCATACGAGGCTTCATAGCACCCGCAATCATAGGCAAGAGCCTAGACGGCATAGAGGACTATTATAGGGCCGTAGATTTCATCAAGGGCAACAACCACGCCAAGGCGGCGGTCGAGACGGCCCTCTGGGACCTGGAATCGAAGATGAGAGGTCTGCCGCTGTGGAAGCTGGTCGGCGGTACCGATCCCGCCGTCGAAGTGGGAGTCAGCATCGGTATCCAGACTTCGGTAGATGCGCTGCTGAAGAAGATAGAGGACTACCTTACCGAAGGTTACCGCAGGATCAAGATCAAGATCGAGCCGGGCAAGGACGTAGATACCGTATGCAAGGTGCGGAAGGCCTTCCCGGACATCTCGCTGATGGTGGACGCCAACTCATCATATCGCCTCAAGGATTCGGAAACGCTAGCAAGGCTGGATGAACACCATCTGCTCATGATGGAGCAGCCCTTAGCCGAGGATGACATAATCGACCACGGAAAGCTCCAGTCGGCTATATCGACGCCCATATGCCTCGACGAGAGCATACACACACCGGACGATGCGCGTAAGGCCATCGAGCTTAAAAGCTGCAGGATAATCAACATCAAGTACGGCAGGGTGGGCGGGCTGCTCAATTCGGTGCGCATACATGACATATGCATGGAAAACGGCATAGGAAACTGGGCCGGCGGCATGATAGAGACCGGCATAGGGCAGAGGTTCAAAATCGCCCTATCAACGCTGCCGAACTTCAAGTACGCGGCCGACATCGAAACGAGCGACCGCTTCCTCGTAGAAGACCTCGTCACGCCCGACATAGCCCACGTAAAGGGCATGCTGGACGCCAATACCGAATACAGGGTCGATGAGGTCAAGCTCAACAAGTACACAGAGGACGTCACCATATGCAGAGCCTAGCGTACGAGGAGGGCAAATAGGATCACATGAATTTGCAGGACTTGAAGAAACGCATCCCTATGGAGGATGTCATCGAGGAATTCTGTCGGCTGGTAAGGACCGATTCGCACTCCGGTGAAGAGGGCGATATGTCAGAGACGGTCGGCTCGAAGCTTAAGGAGTTGGGTTTCGAGGTGACGAAAGACGACGCCGGCCGTCATTTCGGCGGGAATGTAGGTAATATCGTGGGGAGGCTCGAAGGAGAGAAGGGGCTTCCCCCGATCATCCTCTGCGCTCATATGGACAGGGTGGCCCCCGGCCGCAAGGTGGTGCCGGTAGTCTCCGAGGAGAGCATCGTCTCTTCTGGGGATACGGTGCTAGGTGCGGACGACGTGGCCGGCATCGTATCTATACTGTCGGGATTGAGGCTTGCATCGGACATGGGCGCCAAGCTCAGGCCGGTGGAGGTGATCTTCACGGCGAGCGAAGAGAACGGGCTGCTAGGAGCCAGGTACATGGACTACTCGCTAGTGAAGTCGAAGATGGCGTACGTATTTGACGGCGCAAAGCCGGTTGGTACAATAATAACGGCCAGTCCGACGCATATCAGGATCAAGGCCGACATGAAGGGCCGCTCGGCACACGCGGCGAATAACCCGGAAGACGGGATCAGCGCTATACAATTGGCCGCGGAGGCGATCACCCGGCTTCCCTTCGGCAAGATAGACGAAGAGACGACGGCGAACATAGGCGTCATCGAAGGCGGCATCGACACGAACATAGTCTGCGAGCGCGCGATGATCCTGGGGGAAGTCAGGAGCTTGGTGGACGAAAGGGCTTTGGACCTCGCTAGCGAATTCTCGGAAGTATTCAAGAACGCAGCCGCGGAAAGGGGCGCGACCGCGGAAGTCATCCTTCACACACATTACAGATGCTACAAGATACCGGATGAGGCCCCGGTCGTCGCACACGCGGTTTCCGCACTGTCCGCATTAGGAATGCCGGCATCGATCGATTCCAGCATGGGGGGCAGCGACGCGAACATGTTCAATGCCAACGGCATACAGAGCGTATGCCTGGGCATGGGTTTTAGGCAAGTCCATTCCTGCAGGGAAGAGATGCCGATCGATGAGTTGGCCAACGCCATATGCCTGGTATATGGACTTGTTACGGTGAAGGAGTAGGGTCGTGGCGCAAAAGATCGCAACTACGAGCGGGGATAATGAAAACGATGGCACGAGGCGCCCTAGGGTGCCCACCATGAAGCAGATAGCCGAAGAGGCGAAAGTCTCCATAAAGACCGTCTCCCGTGTTATGAACAACGATCCGGCGGTCAAGGAGGCAACCCGCAGCAAAGTGATGGATGTGGCCGGCACTCTCGGCTACAGGCCCAATACGCCCGCGAGGACGTTGGTGACGGGCCGGAGCAAGACAATAGGCCTGCTCATCTCCGACATCGGCAACTACTTCTTCTCCGAGATAGTAAAAGGAGTGCAGGTCGCGACGGAAGAAGAGGGCTACAGCCTGCTGCTTTGCGATACGGGAGAGAACCCGGACACGGAGCTTAGGTGCGTGGACCTGCTTCTGGGCCATAAGGTTGACGGGCTGATACTGTCGAGCTCCAGGCTCAAGGACGATCAGATATCGAACGTAGCCAAGTATTCGGACGTGGTCCTGTGCAACAGGACACATCCCGACGAAAAGGTGCGCTCGGTCTGCATAGAGGACAACGCCCTGCACCTTGCAACCGAGCACCTCATAGAGCTCGGGCACAGGCACTTTGGTTATATAGGGGGGCCTGTTAGGGGCAGGGCCGCCTGGATGCGAGAGGAAGGATGCCGCGAAGTGCTGGCAAGGCACGGTTTCGAAAAGCCGATTGTCGCGTCGGGCTTCCCGGTGAGCATCGAGGGCGGCTACGAGGCGATGAATTGGATACTGGACGTAAAGCCCGAAGTGAGCGCGATAGTGACCTACAACGATATGCTGGCCATAGGTGCCATGAAGGCCGTCCAGGCAAGGGGCCTGAAAGTACCAGAAGACATCTCTGTGGTGGGATTTGACGACCTCAACTTCGCAGCGCACACTAACCCGCCTCTGACGACGGTATCGGTACCGATATTCCGTTTCGGTTACAAAGCGGCACAGCTGCTATTCGGGGCCATAAGGCCCAACGGCGACGATACGCCGCACTCTGACGTGATAAAGTGCCACCTCGTCATAAGGAGTTCTACCGGCAAGGTCAAAGCATAGCAGATAAAAAGCCCGCACATCGTTCATTAGGATCCTCGTCCCTTACATCGGGAGAGGATCCTTTTTATGGGCTGATAAAGATGTAACGATATCGGGTTGATCTATAATATTCATGTACTGGTCGCAATGAAAGTGAGGGGCTGAAGTTGAAGTACCTTGTTCACAAGCTAGAAGTCAAACTCGATGATGCCGCTCAAGAACTAGAACGCTTCCTTGATAGCCTTACTGGCGAGGTGTTTTCAATAGTACCCATAGTCGCACCTGCATTCTTTCCTATGGGAGCTTCTTCGAAGACTAAGTACCTGCTCGTAATAGAGAAGCTTGGCTAGCTCTGACGATTCCAAATAGTGCCAGCCATGGCACATCACAAGTTTTGAGAGGGGCGCTTACAGACGGTCCTAGGGTGTCTGCTTATACTTCGTAAGCTGCTGTATTTCCGACAATATGCGCGATGATGGTAGTATGTAGGCTATAAGACGGGCACCTTGCGCCCGGATAGATCACACCAGGAACTGAGCCCGGCATGTCCGTCCCATCGCGTCAGCTTGGCAAGAGCGTTCCAAATTGGAGGAGAAGATGGTCGATCATCGATTGAAGCTCGCTTACATGGTCAACACGCCGGATATACTGTCGCCGAACTCGCTCGGCTATCACGGCAGCATCGAGAAGAGCACCGAGCTCCTGAAGGAGCTTGGTTACGACGGGATAGAGCTCACCACTGCCGAAGCAAGGTCTTTTGACTGGGCCCCTATAGAGAAGGCTATCGGCGCCGCCGGCCTTGACGTGCCGCTGGTCTGCACGGGTGAGGTCTTCGGGCAATCAGGGGTCGGCCTTGCCGCCCCCGATGCAGGCAAGAGGGCGCTCGCACTCGAGAGGATCAAGCAGATAGTGGACTTTGCGTCGATCTGGGGCGCCCACGTGAACATCGGAAGGTCCCGCTGGCATTACAGTGACGGCACCCCCAAGGAGGACACCGAAAGGTGGGCCCTCGATGCCTTCAGGGAGCTTTCGGATTACGCATCAGGTTCCAATGTCACGATCGCTCTCGAGCCGATAGCTTTCCACGTCCTCAACTTCATAAACAGCACACAAGACGGCCTAGAGTGGATCTCGAGGGTGGGAAGGCCCAACTTCAAGATCATGCTGGACCTGTACCATATGAACATAGACGACAGGACGAGCATCGAGCAGAGCATCTATCAGGCAGTTGGGGAAGGAGCCGTAGTGCACGTGCACCTTTGCGATACCAACAGGAAGCCCCCGGGATACGGCCATATGGATTTCAAAGGCGCCATAGACGCCCTGAAGAAGGCCGATTACAAGGGCTACTTGTCAGTCGAGGTGTTCAATTATCCGGACCAGGAAGCGGCGATAAGAAGGAGCGCTGAGGCACTGAAGCCGCTACTATAGGAAATATCGGGATTGATGGGGGCGCGGATTTCGTCGAAGCCCGCGCCTCCTTTTCTATGCAGGCGCCGGGGTCTTGCATTTGTCCGATTTGTACAAAGAATCTTCCGTCCCGCATATTGAATAGACAATAGTGATATTTATAACAATGCGAAAACGAATCGAGCGGAACCTGCTAGAAAGGCATAATATGTGCGAATGATACATATCGACCATGACCAAATGATAGAGAACATACAAAGGAAACGAGACGGCCGGTTAGAATTATGCAGTATAATATAGATGATAAGTCTCTTTATACAATTCGCCTTCTTGGCAGACTATAGGGGTATTTAGATGCACGACGAACAGATCAAGGGCCTGGCTTCCGATGTATTCGAGCGTGTAGTCGGATGGAGGCGGGCTATCCACGAGAAACCTGAGGCGCCTTTCGAGGAACACATGACCGCAAAGATGGCGGCGGACCTTATGAGAGGTTTGGGCTTTGAGGTAAAGACCGGTATAGCTGGCACTGGAGTAGTCGGATTACTTCGCGGGGCCTCATCGGGGCCCACTGTTGCTCTAAGGGCGGACATGGATTCATTGCCGGTGTTCGAGGATACCGGACGGCCATGGTGTTCAAAGGTAAACGGGCGCATGCACGCATGCGGGCACGACGGGCATACTGCGATGCTCATGGGAGCCGCTTGGGTGCTCTCGATGATGAAGGACAAGCTAATAGGCGACGTAAAATTCATATTCCAGCCCTCTGAGGAGAAGGACGGCGGAGCCGAGCCGATGATCGAAGCGGGCATCATGGAAGATCCTCATGTAGACGCCATATTCGCGACACATATCTGGCCCGATGTAAGGCTTGGGAGCGTGAAGGTGCACCACGGGCCCGCCATGGCATCTTTGGACGCCTTCGATGCCAAGCTCTACGGCAGAGGGGGCCACGTCGCGACGCCCCACAAGAGTCTTGATGCCATAACGGCTGCGGGGCAGTTCCTCGTGCAGTTGCAGACGATCGTAAGCAGGGAGATCGACCCCACGGAACCCGTGGTGGTCAGCGTTGGCACAATAAACGGCGGGACAGCCTACAACGCCATAGCACACGAGGTTGCGATGACCGGAACGGTCCGGGCCGTCAATCCGTCATTAAGGGAAATACTGAGAAATAAGATAGAGATGAAGCTAAAGGGAGTGGCCGAAGCCACGAGCACAGAGTACGCCTATAACTACCACTTCGGCTACCCGCCGGTGGTTAACAGCACCGAGATGGCCGAGTTCGTACATGCGACGGCAGGCAGGATCCTCGGAAAGGATTCCAGCGGTTACGCCGAGCGGCCATCACTAGTGGGCGAGGACTTCGCCTATTTCGCCAAGAAGGCGCCTGGGGCGATATACCTTCTCGGCGTAGGGGATGACTCGATAAGCAAGTACCCTCTCCACCATCCCAAGTTCGATTTCGACGAGCGCGCCCTGGAGACCGGAGTCAGGCTCCATGCGCAGTTGGCTGTAGACTATCTTGCCGGCAGATCGGCGGACGGTTCGATATAGCAATAAGAGCGAAAACAACAAACCACTAGTTCGCAACTGTACCTCTACAAAAGGACAGTCAAATCAAGAGGAGGTCAAAGTGATGATCAGAAGAAGGCTTATCATCAGCATCCTGGCGGTTGCACTCTTGTCTGTGACATTCGTAGCAAACGCCGCAGCAACTTTCAAGATTGCGCTGGTAGCACCCTTCACCGGTTCAGGCTCCATCCTCGGCGAGTACATCAAGAACGCTTTGGTCCTGGCTGTTGACGAGATCAACGCAGCCGGCGGAGTAAAGGGCCGCAAGATCGAGTACGTAATATACGATGACGCGGCATCCCCGGCGACCGCCCTTAACGTAGTCAACAAGGCCATTCTGAACGACCAGGTCGACGTAATGTTCGGACCCAACATGTCCAGCTGCGTCCTCGCAGTCAACCAGATAGCCAAGGACAACAAGGTCCCTATGCTGGTCGGTGCCACATCCCCGTCGTTCGGCTATGACAAGATCGGCAACGACTACCTCTTCCGCCTGCGCGCAGACGACGAAGTGAAGGTAGTCAACCTCGTAAAGTACGCAGTTGAGATCCTTAAGCTCAAGAAACCCGCGCTCATCCACGGTTCCACCGACTACTGCGTAGTGGCCAAGAACGTGGCCGTAGACACATTTAAAAAGTACGGGATTACCCCTGTAGCTATCGAGCAGGTCAAGGAGGGCGACAAGGACGCCGCCGGACAGCTGCTCAAGATCAAGCAGGCCAATCCCGACATGCTAATCGGCCTCACCCATGAGCCTGAAGCCGCGGTCGTCATAAAGCAGTTCCGCTCGTTCGGCTTCGGCAGCATACCAGTCCTCGGCTTCTCGGCTTGGGGCGTACCTGCGTTCACCGACCTTGCCGGAACTGCCGCTGACGGTGTCATCGCCGTACAGGGCTTCACCCCCGAGTACAAGGACGCAAAGGTCCAGGAATTCGTCGCCAAGTACAAGGCGAAGTGGAACTCGATGCCCTCTGACCCCGCGCAGGCATACTATGACGGCGTATACCTTCTCAAGAGCGTAGTCGAGAAGGTCGGCTTCAACAGGACCGACATTATGAAGGGCCTGACCCAGGTCAAGGACTTCCCCGGAGTACAGGGCTCACTGACCTGCGACGCGAAGCATAACTTCACCAACTTCTCCCTCATTTCCAAGTACAAGGGCGGAGTATGGGACATCATAACGGCAATCTTCTAAAGAAGAAAAACAAGGCTTAGCTGGTACTAAGTTCCATGCGACCGAGCGGTGGCAAGTCCGCCGCTCGGCCTGCCTTGAACAGCGGCCCATGCTGAGGCAACAAGAGGTGATTATGCCGCATGCTTAGCATTTGGATACAAAATGCAGTCAGCGGAGTCGCGATAGGGCTCCTGTACGGTCTAATAGGCCTTGGAGTCGTGCTATTCTTCCAGACAACGAATCTTCTGAACTTCGCCCATATATCCTCGGCGATGCTAGGGGCGTATCTATGCTACATGTTCAACGTGACGCTCCATCTACCCTTTGTGCTCGCCATGATCCTTGCGATTATCCTGGTGGCATGCTATGGCCTCCTGCTAAAGAGGTTCGTCTACGAACCCCTGGCAAAGCGCGAAGGCGGCCGTCTCGAGTTCATTATCGCTACGATGATGCTCTCGGTATTCCTTTTGAATGCAGTCATCGTCCTGTGGGGCGGTGTCCCCAAGCCATTCCCGAACGTATTCGGCGATCCGGCGAAGCCATTGATTATCGGTTCTGTCGCCATACAGACGCACTCGCTCTGGGTTCTGGCATATGTGACGGTGTTCGTAATAGCTTTACAGTCCTTCTTCACGAAGACGATGACAGGTAAGTCCCTGAGGGCTGTCGCGCAGAACCAGGGCGCCGCGCGGCTGATGGGCATCGACGTCGAGAAGATGCTGACGATCTCGTTCATGCTGAGCACCGGCATCACCGCCCTGGCGGGTATACTGCTCGCTCCTGCATATTTCGTCTCCCTGGACCTGGGAGGCGGCATCATCGGCATCAAGGGATTCGCGGCCGCAGTTGTCGGCAGGATGAACAAGCCCTACGTCGCCCTCCTAGGAGGCGTGCTGATCGGCCTTGCAGAGAACTTCGTGGTGCTTTACGCATCCTCGGTATACAGGGACGTCATCACGTTCGCGTTCCTCATACTCTTCCTCGTAGTACGCAAGAAGGCCGAAGCTTAAGAAAGGGGTGTGGCAGAGATGAAGAAGATGAATCGCAAATCAGTAATAATGCTCGTGATACTGGCGGCCTTCCTGGCCATACCTCTAGTTGACAGCAACCAGTACCATATCTACATGCTGGACAGGGCGCTGCTTAACGCGATGATAGCGAGCGGGCTCGTCGCGCTAACCGGCCTCGCCGGCCAGATGTCGCTCGGACACGCGGCGTTCTACGGCATAGGGGCCTATGCGTCCGCCATAGTAACGAAGACCTTCGGGGTACCCGTGATAGTAGGAGTCATCTCGGCGGCGGTGCTCTGTCTCGTTATAGGTATGCTCCTTAGCATACCGTCGTTCAAGCTGTCCGGCTTCTACCTGTCGCTCGTGACCATCTCGTTCGGCAACATAGTCTGGACGGTGATAGTCAACTGGTATTCCTTGACGGGCGGCTCGCTGGGCCTTCTTGGCATACAGCCGATAAGGATCGCCGGAAGGGCCATAACCAGGACGGAGTTCTTTTACCTGGCCGCTGCGGTACTGGCGCTCATCTATTTCGTGACGACCAGGATGGCCAGGAGCTACATCGGCCGCGGCCTCAGGGCGGTAAGGGACGACGAGATGGCCGCCGAGACGGCGGGCATCGACACCAAGAGGCTAAAGCTGCTGGTGTTCTCGCTCTCTGCGATATATGCAGGAATAGCTGGAGCGCTGTATGCGCACCTTTCCACGTTCCTGAGCCCCGAGAGCTTCGTTCAGGCCGAATCGGCCAACTTCGTGGCGATGTCGGTCGTCGGAGGGATAAGGCACATGCTAGGCGGCACCATAGGTGGTCTCGTAGTGACCATGATACCGGAATTCCTGAGGGTCAAGGGCTGGGAGATCTACTACCTGATGGGATCGAGCCTTGCGATACTGGTCCTGGTGATCATGCTCCCGAACGGGCTCGCGCCCTCATTCGAGAAATTTATAGACCGTCTTGCGGGCATCGACCGCAAAAACGGCAAAAGGCAGGTGAAGTAACATGGCCATACTAAAGACCGAAAACCTGACTAGGAGGTTCGGAGGCCTGGTGGCCGTGAACAACCTGTCGTTCGAGATCCCTGAAGGCAAGATAACCGGACTCATCGGGCCCAACGGCTCGGGGAAGAGCACGACCATCAACCTGATCTCCGGCGTGCTGCCGGCATCCTCGGGAAGCGTAGAGTACATGGGCAAGAAGATAACCGGATTCGCTCCGCACATGGTCGCCCGCATGGGCATATCCAGGACTTATCAGCAGATTAGGCTGTTCGAGAAGATGACAGTGCTCGAGAACGTCTACGTGGCGAGGAATCTTATGTACAAGTCCAACCTGGCGGACGTGCTTATAGGATCGAAGAGGCTTTCATCGGAGGACAAGGCCAACGAGAAGAAAGCCATGGAGCTGCTTGAGCTGGTCGGCCTTGCAGATAAGGCGGACGAGTTGCCCAAGAATCTGCCCTACGGCTACAGGAGGTTCCTGGAGATAGCCAGGGCCCTTGCTACCGAGCCGAAGCTGCTGCTGCTGGACGAGCCGGCGGCCGGCATGAACCGCGACGAGTTCATGGAGGTCATGGACCTGGTGAGGCGCTTAAGGGCCATGGACATCAGCGTGCTGCTAGTTGAGCACACCATGGAGTTCGTAGAAGCGGTCGTCGACCATGTCGTGGTGCTCAACTTCGGACAGAAGCTGGCCGAGGGCACTTTTGCCCAGATTGAGAAGGACCCGCAGGTCATCGAAGCTTACCTCGGCAAGGAGGAGCTGTAAGATGCTAAGGATAAAGGACCTAAACGTATCATACAACGGCATCCCTGCCCTCAAGGGAGTGTCGCTCGAAGTCAAGGAGGGAGAGACGGTATCGGTGCTCGGCCCCAACGGCGCCGGTAAGACAACACTGCTAAGGGCGATCTCCGGTTTGGTACAGCCTGCGCCGGGCAGCTCGATAGAGTTCATGGGCAGGGAGATTGTAGGTATGCCGGCGGCGAACATAGTCCCGCTCGGCATCGCCCAGGTTCCCGAGGGAAGACAGATATTCCCCGAACTTACGGTCTTGGAGAACATAGAGATAGGCACCGCCAGGCGCACCGACAGGGCCGAGGCGAAGAAGGACGTCCTTAAGATGTTCGACCTCTTCCCGGAACTGAAAGGCCGCGAGAAGCAGAACGGCGGCACGCTCTCAGGCGGCGAGCAGCAGATGCTCGCCATGTGCAGGGCGCTGGCGTCAAAGCCGAAGCTGCTCATGATAGATGAGCCTTCGATGGGCCTTGCGCCGGTCGTCGTCCAGCGAATTTTCCGCTTCATAAAGAACGAGATACCCAAGCTCGGAATTACAGTGCTCCTTGTGGAGCAGAATACGGCGCTTTCCTTTGCGGTCAGCGATCGGGCTTACATCCTCGCGCAGGGCCAGGTGGCCATGAGCGGGACCGTCGCGGAGCTGTCGCGCGATCAGAGGGTCAAGGAGACCTACTTCCGCGGCCGCACCGTATAGCTTCAGGGGAACCGGGACTGACCTATGGGGCCGGACGGGCGTGACAGCGCTTGTCCGGCCATCCATAAACCCTTAGGTTATCGGAGGAAAAAATGGAAAACATTCTAAAGACAAGGGAAAATTTCGAGGTCGCGATCCCTTTCGGGGATGAAGAGGCCTCGTTCAAATTATCGGGCGTGCGGTTCGTGGGTCGTTATGGCCTTGCGGCCGCCCTTGAAACAGGGGATACCGAGGGGATAATCCTAAAGGCCCTCTACTCTCCGACGGGCTCGTCTACCCTCTCTGAGATCGCCCGCGGCAGCCGCAGGGTAGCCGTCATCTCTGACGATGCGACCAGGCCGACTCCGGTCTCGCTCATCATCCCGCACGTACTTGCCGAGCTGGAAGCCGCCGGAGTGCCTAAAGAAGGCATTACCATAGTCATGGCCAACGGCTCCCACAGGAAGATGAGCAAAGAGGAGATAGACGCCAAGCTGGGCTCTGACATAGCCGCCAGCTATAGGATAGACAACCATGACTACAAGGCGGCCGACCTGGTCGATCTTGGCAGCACGCCCAGCGGAGTGCCGGTCATGATGAACAAGACGGTCGCCAACGCGGATTTCGCCGTCGGGATAGGCAGCATAGTCCCGCACCGCTACTGCGGCTGGTCGGGCGGCGCCAAGATAATACAGCCGGGAGTCTGCGGTGAGAAGACCACCGTCGCCACGCACCTTATGATAACCAAGGACTCGGGGGTGAGGGTGGGAAACGTCGAGAACGTAGTGCGGCACGAGATGGAAGAGGTGGCCAGGAAGGCGCACCTCGGTTTCATCGTGAACGTAGTGCTCGATTCCGAGGGCAAGACGGTGGGCGCCGTCACGGGCGATCCGGTGAAGGCCCACAGGAAGGGCGTCGAGATGGCGACAGGCATTGTCGCAGCGAGGATTCCCCAAAAGGCAGACCTTGTAATCTGCAGCTCGCATCCCGCCAACATGAACTTCTGGCAGGCAGGCAAGGCGTTCTACACCGCGGACATCGCGGTAGAGGACGGCGGCACGATATTGCTCGCGACCCCCGCGTACGAGGGCATCGGCGAGCATCCTGAGTTCGGGAAGCTGTTGGCACTTGAATACGACGAGATCATAAGGATGCTGGACGCCAAAGAGGTGGAAGACCAGCTTGGGGCCGCGGCCGCACTTGCGGTGAGGCTGGTCGCGCGAAGAGCCAGGGTAGCCGTCGTGACCGACGGGCTATCAAGAAGCGAGGTCGAAGCGATGGGATTCGCTTACTACCCCGCCGGCAGGCTACAAGAGGCCGTGGACGCAGAGATCGGTCTTCTAAGGGCTAAGGGCAAGGACCCTTCGGTAACCGTCATGGCCGAAGCGCCGGACATGCTTCCTGTGATCGGATGATTTCTTCTTCGGAGGTGCGCTGATGTCCATAGATTTTAAGTTCAAGTACGGAGACGACGAGATATCCGTGGGCCTTCCGAAAGAGGCCGCGGTCAGGAGCATGCTCCCCAGGCCCTGCGAGAAGCTCACGGACTGGAAAGGCGGGCTGGAAGCCGCGCTGGACGCGCCCATAGGCTCCCCAAGGCTCGAGGATATAGTATCTCCCGGCGAGAGCGTCGCGATCCTCGTGCCGGACGTGACGAGGATATGGTCACGCACCTGGGACTACCTCCCAGCGGTGTTGAGGCGGCTCAAAAAGGCCGGGATAAAAGACGGCGACGTGAGGATAATCAACGCCTGCGGCACGCACAGGAAGAACAGGCCGGAGGAGTTAGAACGCATACTCGGCGGCGAGGCGTTCGGGAAGTACTCGCTCAGCCAGAACGACCCGGACGGTCCCACCGAATACATGGGGACGACGTCGCTGGGCACGCCGGTGCTCCTGAACGCCGAAGCCATGGGCGCAGACAGGCTGGTCATGCTCGGAGGCGTGGTGCACCATGCGATGGCCGGCTACGGCGGAGGAAGAAAGATGGTCCTGCCCGGCATATCCTCAAGACAGACGGTAAAGGCCAACCATGTCTGGGTTCTGGACCCCGATAAGCCCGGCATAAGGCCCGGGGTGGGCTCCGCGCTGACGAAGGACAACCCGCTGCACCATGACATGGTCGAGGCGGCCTCCTTCGCGAAGCCCTCTTTCATAGTCAACTCCGCGACCGACGCCGAAGGGGACTTCGCCGGCTTCTACGCGGGGCACTGGCAGGAAGCCTGGGAGCGAGGCTGCAGGAAGGTCGACGACATGTACTGCGTGGACATGGCGGGAAGGGCGGATTTCGTACTGGCGTCTTGCGGGGGCTTCCCCCGAGACATATCCGTCTACCAGGCAAGCAAGGCCTTCTACAACGCATGGATGGCCGCGAAGCCCGGGGCGAAGCTGGTTCTGTTCATGGAGGCGAGGGACGGTGGAGGCGGCGATGAGTTCTTCAAGTGGTTCGAGTACCCGACCATCGAGGAGTTCCACAAAGCCTTGCTGGCCGACTTCACGATAGCCGGCTACATGGCCTTCCTCGTCTACTATATCGCCACGGTGACGGACGTGACCGTGGTCACGGGGATGCAGAAGGTCCTGCTGGACCAGATGCACGTGAAGTTCATACGGCCCGAGGAGGCCGCTTCGAGGATACCTGGCATGGTATCGCCGGGGGACGACATACTCTATATGCCGGAGTCGGCGATTACGCTGCCGGTCGATACGACGGCGCGAAGGATATAGTAATACAAGAGGAGGTGACGGCCTAGATTGGCCGGAACAACATGAAAGAGATGAAAGAGATGAAGATGGCGGGCACGCCCTGGTTCGAAGCAGGGAAGAAATGGGTGTCCCCGATGAATTTCGCCCCCGAGGTTATGCCTGAGACTACTTCCAAGAGTATCTACATCCACGACGTCACCCTAAGGGACGGCGAGCAGACCTGCGGCCTCAACTGGAGCGAGGACGAGAGGGTGGACATAGCGGTAGCCCTGGACGATCTCGGCGTGAAGCGCATAGAAGTCGGGCTCCCCGCGGTCTCGGAGGACATAGCAAGGGCGATGAAACGCCTTGTGAAAATGAACCTCAGGGCGCAGATCGTACCTTTCGCGCGCTGCATCAAGCAGGATATCGACATCGCGGCGGAGACGGGCACCAAACACGTGGTCGTAGAGCACGCAGTGAACCCGTACACCTGCCAGTACGCCTACAAGGTGGACTCGGACGCGCTCGTGGAGAGGATAGTCAACAGCGTCAACTACGCCAAGGGCCTGGGCCTCGCCACCACGTTCATGGGCTGGGACGTCACCCGCGCAACGCTGGATTACGTGCTCGACATCTACAAGAAGGTGGTCGAGGCCTCAAAGCCCGAAGCGGTGGTTTTCACCGACAGCTTCGGAGTGGCGTCGCCCTCTGCCGTCTTCCGCGCGATCAGGACCCTGAAGGAGACGTTCCCCGAACAAAGGGTCGAGTTCCATGTGCATAACGAGTTCGGCATGGCGATGGGCTCCGTCATCTCCGCGGCCTATGCGGGCGTCGACGGGATCCACTCTTCGATAAACGCCCTCGGCGAGCGCACCGGCAACGTCGCGACAGAAGAAGTAGTCGCAGGCCTGGAGCTGCTGCTTGGCATACCGACAGGCGTGGACCTCAAGAAGCTGGGTAAGATATCCGAGTACGTAGAGAAGATCTCCGGCGTGCCTATGTGGGCGAGCAAGCCCGTGAACGGCAAGAGGCTGTTCTGGCTGGAATCCGGTGTCGTCGTGGACGCGAGGACGAAGATGGAGAAGGCAGGCATCGTTCCCGCCATGTGCCCCTACATGCCCGAGGAAGTGGGCCACGAGCCGATAAAGGTGGTCCTGGGCGGATCGTCCGGTAAGGCCAGCGTGAAGTACTTCCTGAACGAGCGTGGGCTGATACCCACCGACGAGCAGGTCGACGCGCTGCTCGAGGCCTTCAAGGGGAAGGGCCGCGAAGTCAGGAGGGTGCTCACTGACGAGGAGATAGACGACATAATATCAGAGGTACTGGGGAAGTGAGGTCCGAGGAGATGAAGGCGAGGGCGATACTTCTCGACAAGGAAGACAACGTGGTTACGCTCACGGTAGCGGTGAAGCAAGGTAGCGACGTAGCCTACCTATCCGACGGCGGCGAAGTTGTGATAAGGGCCGAGGAGGACATACCCACAGGCCACAAGATAGCGATAAGGAAGATAGCCAAAGGAACGGCCGCAATGAAATACGGCGCTCCCATAGGGGCCGCGACGGCGGACATAGAGCCCGGCCGACACGTTCATACTCATAACATGGCGAGCATGAGAGGCAAGGGGGCACAGCACCATGAAAGATAAGGCGACGTTCCTGGGATACAGGAGACCGGACGGAAGGCCCGGAATAAGGAACCACGTGTTCGTGGCGCCGACCGTCGTCTGCACGAACGCGGTGGTGGACAGGATAGCGAGGGCCGTGCCGGAGGTGGCTACGATAACGCACCCTTACGGCTGTACGCTCGACCCCGTGGCGAACGAGGAGATGACCAAGGTGTTCGCGAGCTTCGCCGCGAGCCCCAACGTACATTCCGCCCTTTTCATAGCGCTCGGCTGCGAGACGGTGGAGCCGCTGCGCGTAGTGGAGATGGCGAAAGCGTCCGGCAAGAGGGTGGAGCTCGTCACGGTCCAGGACGAAGGGGACACCGAGCTGGCCTTCCAGAAGGCCGTAGCCATAGCGAGGGAACTGGTGGAAGAGGCAAACAAGCAGGAAAGGGAGGAATTCGACGTATCCAGGCTCGTCATAGGGCTGGAGTGTGGTTCTTCCGACGCCTTCAGCGGCCTCACAGCGAATCCAGCGCTGGGCCTCGCCTCGGACATGCTGGTGGACATGGGAGCCACCATGGTCATATCGGAGATAACCGAGTACATGGGAGCCGAGCACATAGCGGCGGCGCAGGCCGTCGACGATGACGTAAGGAAGAAGGTACTCGAGACAATAGCCCGCACCGAAGGGGAGCTCGCCCAGATAGGGCCGGAGTACGGCTTCTCGGACATCACTCCTGGCAACATGCTAGGCGGGCTTACGACCATCGAGGAGAAGTCCCTGGGCTGCATCAGGAAGGGCGGTACTAGGCCCTACGTAGAAGTCGTGGGGTACGGGGAGATCCCGACGAAGCATGGGCTGGTCATGATGGACACGCCGGGGCAGGACATAGAGTCCCTCACCGGCCTGATCGCGGGCGGCACACACGCCGTCGTGTTCACGACTGGAAGGGGTACCCCCACGGGATCCGCCATCGCACCGATAATAAAGCTCGCGAGCAATTCCAACACCTTCAACAGGATGAGGCGCAACATAGACCTCAACGCGGGTGGTATGCTCGACGGGACGAAGAGCATAGAAGAAGTGGCCGAGGACATCGTGGAGTTCGTGCTCGAGGTCGCCTCCGGCAAACAGGCGGCGGCCGAGGTAAACGGACACAGGGAGTTCGGACTGAGGCGCCGCGGGGCAACCGGCTGCATCTATTGACGACATAGAGGCCCGCGTTTCCCTCTGTCACGGGACACAAGGGCCGAAGGAAGGGCCTATGGAAAGAAAAGATGAGCTCATACTGGTCATAAACCCCGGTTCAACCTCCACCAAGGTGGGGGTGTTCGAAGCCGAACGCATGACATACTCGGAAAGCTTCGAGCACAAAGCCTCCGAGCTCGCAGCCTTCCATCACATAACGGACCAGCTGGGCCTGAGGAAGGCTGCCGTGGAAGAGGCCCTTGTAAAGAGCGGGACCAACAGGGGAAGCCTGGCTGCGGTCGCATGCCGCGGCGGCAGGTTCAAGCCTATGGCCAGCGGCACATATGCTGTAAACGACAGGATGATAGAGGACGCGAAAGCGTGCTTGCAAGGCGAGCACGCCTCCAACCTCGCATGCATGATAGGCAGGGAGATAGCGGACGAGCTGGGCATAAAGGCCTATGTGACCGACCCTGTGTCGGTGGACGAGCTGGACGACGTCGCCAGGGTCGCAGGCATCAAGGAGATAAGACGCAACAGCCTCTCGCACGCGCTCAACATGAAGGCGATGGCTAGGCGCGCGGCTGACGAGCTGGGCAAGAAGTACGAAGATTGCAGGATGGTCGTGGCGCACATGGGCGGGGGCGGCTCGGTTAGCGCACACGCGGGCGGGCTCATGGTCGACCTCAATAACTGCGACAAGGAGGGGCCCTTCACGGCCGAGAGGGCCGGCGGGCTGCCGACGCTCGATCTGGTGGCCTTGTGCTATTCGGGCAGGTACACCCACGGCCAGATGATAAAGAAGCTTGTGGGCGGCGCGGGGCTCATGTCCCACCTGGGGACCAAGGACGCAAGGGAGGTCGAGCGCAGGATCGAATCCGGCGACAAGGAGGCAGAGCTCGTGTTCAGGGCGATGGCCTACCAGGTCGCCAAGGCGATCGGCGGGATGTCGGCCGTTCTGTCTGGCAAGGTGGATGTGATCGTGATAACCGGCGGCATGGCGCGCTCGAAGAGGCTGCTAGACGAGATCTCCTCGAGGGTGTCGTTCATCGCGCCGGTAAGGGCCTACCCCGGCGAGGACGAGCTGGAGGCCCTCGCGATGGGCACCTTGAGGGTGCTAAGGGGCGAGGAGGAGCCGAAAGAATATGAATAGTAACGAATTAAGGACCGCAGCGGCCGGCATAACGGATTTCAGCCAGCTGATAGAAGAAGCTCCCAAGGGCATGAAGGTCGCCGTCGCCGGCGCGTCGGATGAAGTGGTGCTCTTGGCGGTCAAGAGGGCCTTCGAGGCGGGCATAGTGGACGGTGGCCTACTAGCCTTCACGAAGGAAGGATCAGGGAAAGCCGCGGTGGACATGGGCCTTTCCGGGTTCGACATGATCACCGTGGATGACGACCGCTTAGCGGCCGACGCGGCGGTGGAAGCGGTGAGATCCGGCAGGTGCGGCATACTGATGAAAGGATTCGTGCAGACGAAGGACTTCATGAAGGCGGTCCTGGACAAGATTACGGGCCTTAAAAGGTCCGGGGTGCTCTCACAGGTGGGCATCTACCAGATAGAGGGGATGGGAAGGCTCATCCTGATGGCCGACGTCGGCATATGCATAACGCCCGACCTTACCCAGAAGGCTCAGATAGTGACGGGCGCCGCCGCGGTCGCAAGGGCGTTCGGGAATCCCTGCCCCAAGGTGGCGGCGCTCTCCTCGGTCGAGGTGGTCAACCCGTCGATACCCGGCTCCGAGGACGCAAGGGAGCTTAAGGTCATGGCGGAGCGCGGCCTTCTCGGCAAGCTCGTGCTGGACGGCCCCCTGGCGCTGGATAACGCGGTATCCCAGGAAGCGGCCGCCCACAAGGGCATAAGCTCCGAGGTCGCGGGCTATGCGGACGTGCTCCTTGCGCCGGACCTTAATTCAGGTAACATGATGGCGAAAGCCGCCGTATATTTCGCAAAGGCCAAGGCGGCGGGCGTGGTGACGGGGGCCCAATGTCCAATCGTGCTGACGTCGCGCGCGGACAGTGACGAGACTAAATTCAATTCCATAGCCGTCGCTGCGTTCCTAGGTTCGCGAGGTTGACGTTCATACCTTGGTACGGGAGGTGCGCAAGATGAGCTTCACCGTAAGGGAAGCATTGGAACTTCCCCAGCTTAAAGGGGCCGGCATACTGGCGGGCAAGTCCGGTTCGGAAAGGACCATCGAGCACGTCACCGTCATGGACGCGCCCGATGCCATCAACTGGCTAAGGGGCGGCGAGCTGGTGCTCACCACAGCCTATGTAATGAGGGAAGACCCCGTGGCCCTTCTGGACTTCGTCAAGAGGCTCGCGAAGACCAAGGCCGCGGCGCTGGGCATCAAGCTGGGCCGTTTCATCGACAACATATCGGACGAGATCAAGGACTTCGCCGACAAGGCAGGCTTTCCAATAATCAACATCCCGTTCGAGGTGGCCTGGATAGACGTGATCACCCCGGTGCTCACCGAGGTAGTCGAACGTCAAGCCAGCATCCTGAAGAGATCGATGGACATCCATACCCAGTTCATAGATTCCGTCATCAGCGGAGGCGAGATGGCGGACGTCATGCGACTCCTATCGAGCCAGATAGGCTCGTTAACCTGCGTCACGGACATGAAGGGCAACGTCATCGCAAGCAGCCTCAAGGATGACTCCAAGGATGAAGGCGAAAGGGCCGAGTGGGAGCGGATGGCCAAGGCGGCCTCTGGCCAGGAAGCCGTCTCGGAGCCCTGGGAGATGTTCCCAGGGATGTACAAGATAATCGTAAAGCCTTCTGACGGCAAGCCTGGATACACCCTTATAGAGGCGCTTTGCGGCCAGGACGGGACGAGGTGGGGCAAGGTACTCGCGCTCGAGGAGCAGGGCAGGGCCTTCACCAGGATGGACGCCATCTCCATAAGCCATGCGGTGACCGTGGCGTCATTGGAGATGCTGCGCATAGAAGCCGCCGAGAACGTGGAGAGGCGCTTCAGGTCCAGCTTCTGGGACGATTTTCTCAACGGAAGGTTCGAGAACTGGGAAGACATCGTAAAGAGGGGCAGGAGCTTCTCGGTCGACCTCACGTCCCCGAACGTGCTTCTGGCGATATCGGCGGACGGGGAGAAGCCCGGGCAGGCCACGCAGATAGGAAGCGACGGAGGACTCCTGCAAGACGAGATAATAAGGCTCACCACGCAGTACGGCACGAGGTTCTGGGGGGCCCAGGTGACATGCTTCGCCTATATGGGAGGAGCCGCGGTTATAGCGCCCTGGACCGGGGCCAGCGATCCGATCGAGGCGAAGAAGAGGTCCATGGAGCTGGCGGAGCACCTGCACGCGAAGGTGGACGCGGCCATCGCGCCGTTCACCGTCTCGATAGGCGTAGGGAGGTTCGATCCCGACCCGCAGAAGGCCGGAAGGTCCTACAAGGAGGCGTACGAGTGCATCGCGGTGGGCTCTTCCATGCTCGGTTCCGACAGGGTAAGCCACTTCGACGAGCTGGGGGCGTACAGGGTGTTCTCAAGGTGCGCCGGCAGGGAAGAGATGGCGAGGTTCGCCGCTGAGGAACTGGCCCCTTTGGAAGAATATGACACAAGACACAACACGGAGCTGCTGTTCACGCTCGAGAAGTACCTGGATGCCGGAGGCAGCCTTCAGCAGGCGGCCGATTCGACGTATGTCCACGTGAATACGCTGAGGTACAGACTCGGGAGGATAGAGGCCATACTGGGTTCTGAGCTTTCGGACAGCGAAGTGAGGTTCACGCTTTCGATGGCCATAAGGATAAGGAAATACCTATCGGCGACGAGGTAGAGGATAAGGATCGGGAGGAAGCTGGCAATTGAAAATCTGTGTTTGCATCAAACAGGTGCCTGGGAGCAGCAAGGTGGACATCGACGAGAGGACCGGGGTGCTGAAAAGGTCCGGCGCGGAGGCCAAGCTGAATCCATACGACCTTTACACTGTAGAGACGGCATTAAGGATTAAGGAGATGCTGAAAGGTACTACCGTCACGGTGACCGCCCTGAGCATGGGGCCCCCTCAGGCCAAAGAGGCGTTGGAGGAGGCCTACATGATGGGCGCCGACGTGATGGTGCTGATGTCGGACAGGCGCTTCGCCGGCTCCGACTGCCTTGCGACCTCGTACGCCCTATCCCAGGGCATAGAGTATCTGGGCGGCTTCGATCTTGTGATAACGGGTAAGCAGACTACCGACGGCGATACGGCACAGGTGGGGCCCGAGCTGGCGGAGATGCTCGGCATGCCCAGCGTGGCAAACGTAGCGAAGGTTCTTTCCGCGGGAAAGGATTCGCTGACGGTTGAGTATGACATGCCGGAATCCGTGAACGTGGCGAAGATAGCGCTCCCATGCCTGATCTCCGTAGACAAGGGCAGATACTCGCCGAGGCTCCCTTCTTATAGAAGGAAGAGGGGCATGGCAGATGCCCCATTCCTTACGCTGACGGCCGACATGCTGCATGACAAGGACGCGTCCCATTACGGGCTCGACGGCTCGCCGACGCAGGTGGAGAGGATATTCCCTCCGGAAGCGTCAAACGACAGGACGCTGTTCAAAGGCTCGGCAGAAGAGGCGGCGGATTTTATCTACAAGGGCCTATCGGCCGAAAAACTGGTCTGAGGTGTGACGATGGCAAGATTGGTCGTACATAGTGAACTGATCGACGATTTCGAGGAACTGGCGGCGCTTTGCCCTTTCGGCGCGATAGTGATGGGGCCCAAGGGAGCCACAGTGGACGAACGGTGCCGCATGTGCCTCGTATGCACCAAGAGGTCTGAAGGTAGGATCACGCTGGAGGAGGATGCCAAGGGCCCGGCTGAAGGCTGGGACGGCATAGCCGTATTCGCTGAGACGGAAGGCGGACGGCTCCATCCGGTGGGGCTCGAGCTTCTTGGCAAGGCCGCAGAGATGGCCGCAAGATCGAGGCAGAAGGTCTTAGCAGTGGCGGTCGGGCACGGCCTGGAAGACGCGGCCGAGGAGCTGAGGCATTACGGCACGGCCAGGGTGGTCCTTTACGACGATCCGGCGTTCGCCGACTACAGGGTGGATTCTTATACGTCGGCGCTCTTCGATTTTGTAAGGATATACAGGCCCGGCACCGTACTCGTCGGGGCGACGCCGCTGGGCAGGAGCCTCGCGCCGAGGCTGGCCGCAAGGCTCAGGACGGGCCTTACTGCCGACTGCACCGTGCTGGACATGCTGGAGGATGGGTCCCTCATCCAGACGAGGCCCGCTTTCGGCGGCAACATAATGGCGACGATAAGGACGCCGGCCCACAGGCCGCAGATGGCGACCGTACGCTACAAGGTGATGGACATGCCCGCAAGGAGAGCGAAAGCTACGGGAGAGATCATCAGGGCTTCGGTCACGGACAGGATGAGAGGCTCGGGGATCGAGGTGCTGGAGGTAAGGCCCAAGGAGAAGGTCGTGGACCTGACCGAGGCCGATGCGATAGTCGTGGCCGGCAGGGGATTGAAGAGCCAGGCCGACATGGCCCTCATAGGAAGGCTCGCCGATGCGCTCAACGCGCAGGTGGCGGCGACGAGGCCGCTAATCGAGGCCGGCTGGCAGGATCCCAGGAGGCAGATCGGCCTTTCTGGAAGGACGGTGAAGCCCCGCTTGATAATCACCTGCGGTGTTTCCGGCTCGGTGCAGTTCGCGGCGGGGATGAGAGGCTCCGGCAAGATAGTGGCTATAAACAGCGATGCGAACGCCTCGATATTCGACATCGCCCACCTCGGCATAGTAGGGGACCTCTATGAGGTGGTACCGAGGCTCACCGATATGATCGAAGACGGGAGGGCGATATAGATGGCGTACAACAGGATGGACAGTAATGACATCGACGCCCTTGTCGGGATCCTTGGACGCGATAGGGTAAAGACGGGCTCTCTCATACACGACGATTTCTGCCACGACGAGCTGGGCGGGGCGCACCGGGCGCCCGAGGTCGTGGTGGAGCCCTTGACGACAGAGGAAGTCTCCAAGGTCATGAAGCACGCCTGGAAAAGGGACATACCGGTGACGCCCAGGGGCCAGGGAACCGGGCTAGTCGGCGGTTGCGTTCCCGTACACGGCGGGATACTGATGGACATGTCCCATATGAACAAGGTCCTCGAGCTGGACGAGGAGAACCTCGTGCTGACGGTAGAGCCTGGTGTGCTGCTGATGGAGATAGCGGACCTCACCACCTCGCGCGGCTACATGTATCCGCCGGACCCTGGAGAGAAATCAGCGACTATCGGCGGCAACATCTCCACCAACGCGGGCGGCATGAGGGCAGTGAAATATGGCGTGACCAGGGACTACGTCAGAGGGCTGGAAGTGGTGCTCGCAGACGGCACCGTGCTCGAGCTCGGAGGCAAGGTCGTAAAGAATAGCTCCGGTTATTCGCTTAAGGACATCGTCGTAGGATCCGAAGGGACGCTGGCCGTGGTGACGAAGGCGATGCTGAAGCTCATACCGCTGCCGAAGAAGGTGGTCAGCCTGCTGGTGCCGTTCGAATCGCTGAAGACGGCCATCGGCCTGGTGCCGTCTATCATCAAGTCGAAGACCACGCCGACCGCGGTCGAGTTCATGGAAAGGCCGGTCATCAAGGCGGCGGAGGATTACCTCGGCAAGGAATTCCCGGACAGCTCGGCCCCATGCTATTTACTGCTGTCGTTCGACGGTGCCGGCAAATCCGAGGTGGACGGCGCATACCAGGAAGTGGCGGAGCTTTGCTTGGAGAACGGCGCACTGGACGTCTTCATCTCATCCACCGAGGAGAGGCAGGAGATAATCTGGAAGGCAAGGGGAGCGTTCCTCGAGGCGATAAAGGCCTCCACGAGCGGAATCGACGAATGCGACGTCGTCGTGCCAAGGGACAAGGTCGCCGACTTCATCTGCCACATCCACGGGCTGGAAGGCAAGCACGGGATAAGGATACAGAGCTTCGGGCACGCGGGCGACGGGAACCTGCACGTGTACGTGCTGAAGGACAAGCTGTCCGAAGAGGAGTGGGCAAAGCGCAAGAACGCGGCGATGGCGGACTTGTACGAGAAGGCCAAGGAGCTGCGAGGCCAGGTCTCGGGAGAGCACGGCATCGGCTATGACAAACAAGCACAGCTGTGCGAATCGATAGGGGACCGCACGGTCGGCCTCATGAGGGGCATAAAGGCGGTATTCGACCCTAAGGGCATACTCAATCCTGGAAAGGTGGTATGCGGAAAGTTCGAGTGACCTTCCTCTGCCGATAGCTAACAGGACCCGGGCGCCGCTCGTACGGCCTCCCGGGTCCTGTCGTACATATAGTGCCCGGCCGCCGTCACGATTTCGGGAGGCGGCCTGGTCATTTTTATTTTACGAGGCTCCTTTCCACCAGCTTCGATATCCTCTTGTCGGCCACAGGCTCCTCCGCCACGACGGCAGGGCCTCCAATGCAGCCTCTGTAGCAGCACATGACCTCCATGAGCTTGCACGGCGGGTTCTTCATCCTGGGAAGGGCCTTGAGCAGCTTCAGCGATTTTGCGTCCAGGGTCTCTATCCTTGCGGTCTGCCCTGTCAGAAGGTCCGAGCAGCGGTGTGATATGGCTTTGTACAGGCCGCCCGTGACGGGGAAGCCCCTGCCTAGCGCGCCGCCTTCAAGGTCGGCCTTCTCGCCCGCCAGATCCTTCAGGTCTATGCCGTAGGCTTCCAGCATGGTGGCGAATTCCTCGAAAGTCAGCACGTAATCGACGTCGTCGTTATCCATGCCTTCCTGCTTCTTTGCGATGCAAGGGCCGATGAAGACGTTAAGCGCCGACGGGTGCTCGCGCCTCGCCCTTGCGGCCGTCATAGCCAGAGGCGTCCCCGTCTTCGCGACGAAGCGCTTCAGCTCGGGTATGTGCTTCCTTACTGTCTCGGTGTAGGCGTAGCAGCAGGAGGTCGTCATGAAGGGCTCCGCCGCCGACATCCTCTCCCTGAATTCACCCGATTCGTGCTCGGCGACCGCGTCCGCCCCGGACGCGACCTCGATGATCCTGTCGAAGCCCATCTTCCTTGCCGCGGCCGATATCTGCTCGATCTCTGAATCGAACTGCCCTGCGATAGCGGGCGCCAAAAGCGCGTTCATCTCGACCCTGCCCAGCCTTGTGAGGACGTCGACCATCTGGGAGCGGTCCATGACAGCCGTGAATGGGCACGCCCTTACGCACTTGCCGCACATTATGCACCTGTCGAAGTCGATGACGATCTTTCCCCTGCTGTCCTTGTCTATCGCGTCCACCGGGCATGCCTCCTGGCACGGCACCGGGACGAATATGATCGCATGGTATGGGCAGACCTGCTGGCACTTGCCGCAGTTTATGCATGCGCTCGGCACTATCTTCGCGGTATCCCCCTCGATCGAAATGGCGTTGGTGGGACAGTGCACCGTACAGGGCCTCGCCAGGCAGCCCTTGCAGGCATTGGTGACGAAGTAGTTGGCCTCGATGCAAGCGGTGCACGATTCATCAAGCACCGTGAGTATCGGCTTTTCAAGGACGGTCCTTGCGAGGGCCTCCTTGGCGTAGTCGGAAAGAGGTTTCACCTCGTCGGTCTCGTCCTCGATCCTGCCCCCTAGGATTGCTATGAGCCTGTACCTTATTATCGCCCTGTCGCGCCATATGCAGCAGCGGGTCGACTCTTCACCGCGAGGTCTTACCCTTACCGGTATGTGCTCCACGTTCTCGAGCAGAGTACCCGCCAGGGTGGCCTTGGCCACCTCGAGCATGAGCTGTCTTTTCAGTGCTGAGGCGTTGTTCGTCACTATCATCGGCTACACTTCCCTCAAGATCCTGGGATTGATGGCCAGGCGATGCGCCGTCGGCGGTCGCCGGTAATACTTTTATAGATATAGCTTACAAAATCCGCGGGCCGGGCGCCACAGCGGTAAGGACAGAGGGCCAGTGAAGGAAAAACATCCCATATTTATGCAACACATGAAAGATAAGTGTCGTCATTGCAGGTGCGCCGTCGGCGCTCCGATTAGAATGGCACACGGTCTGGTACTCAATATAGAACAATCCGGGCGAGGCGGGGATGGATCGTCGAGATAGGAACATAACAGGCATTCCATCGCGATGGATTAAGTTTGTACATTTTTTAGGCCATTAAAGGAAGGTGTATACCCAGCATCGAAAAATAGCATGAATAGCTGTACGTTCGTGATGGCGCGATAATACCGGCCGTAGGTTTTAGCTGGCAGTACGCAACGAGAACTGTGCCAGGGTCGATATTTGCCGAAAACAACTATTCCATCATGAAGTATAATGATTAACAGCGGCTGTAATTCCATAGGGGCACAAGTCACCAGATTAGCATTTCCGGCACGGCTGATGACGATCAGTCCATATACCTGGGATAGTCACGATACATTGTCATATCTTAAGAAGGGAGTGTTGTGGACAGTATCTGTACCGAAGAGGGTGCCTATTCAATCGAGAACGCGGCAAGACCAGCACAACTAAGGGTTCTAATTTCCGTAATGAATTGAGAAATTCAACAAGGACCAGGAGGTGGAATCTTGATTAACGTTTCTAGTTCGAAGAAGATCCACAGCTTAGTAGTGCCAATCCTAGTAGTAGTAGCGCTCATGGCAACAGTATTGGTAGGTTCAGCGGCTGAAAACACGATAAAGATCGGCTGCTTCTACCCCCTGACAGGCGCCAACGCCGCCAAAGGCCAGCTTAACAAGAACGGTACCGACCTTGCGGTGAAGGACATAAACGCCGCCGGCGGAGTGCTCGGGATGAAGATAGAGCTGGTCTACGAGGACACCCAGTCCAACAAGGTCAACGTTCCCAACGTCGTACGTAAGTTGATCGAGCAGGACAAAGTCGTAGCCCTCCTCGGAGAGATCGCAAGCTCCAACTCGATAGCGGCAGGGCCCGTGCTCATGGAGCTCAAGCGCCCCGCTATCGCACCTACCAGCACCAACCCCAACGTGGTCATGGACCCCAACGACACAACTAAGCTAAATCCCTGGTATTTCCGCGCATGCTTCATCGACTCGGTCCAGGGAACTGTTATGGCGAACTTCGTTTATAACACCCTGAAGAAGACGAAGGTAGCCCTTCTTTACAACATCGCCCAGGATTATAGCAAGGGGCTTGCCCAGTTCTTCAAGGAAAGGTTCACGAAGCTCGGCGGCACGATAATCGGTGAGGAAACATTCCCCGATTTGACCCAGGACTTCAAGCCTCAGCTCACAAAGATCAAGGGCATGAAACCAGAAGCAATCATAGGGCCCAATACCTACGATGCAAACGGCCTGATCCTCCGTCAGATGCTGGAGCTCGGCATGTCGAACATCCCGTTCATGGGAGCCGACTCGACTCATGCTCCGAAGATCATCGAGATCGCGGGCCAGGATGCCCTCAAGAACCTCTATTTCACGACTCTGTACGTAGATGACGATCCCGATCCAAAGGCCCAGGCCTTTGCCAAGAAGTACAGAGACGAGTTCAAGAGCGAGCCGAACTCCAACGCATGTTTCTCCTATGAGGCCATGATAGTGCTCGCAGAGGCGATAAAGGTCGCCAAGGGCACAAGCCCCGAGGCCTTAAGGACCGCCATAGAGAACATCAAGAACATACAGGTACCTTCGGGATCGTTCACGATGGATCCCAAGACCCATAACCCCCTTAACAAGCCGGTCATAGTCGCGAAGGTCAAGGGCGAGGGCTTCACCTTCGTCGAGAAAGTGAATCCGTAATATCCGGCCACTGACCCAGCCGTGCCCTGCGGCCGGCCAACCGAGCCGCAGGGCACTCACATTTGTAAGAGGTCCTCGAAAGAGTCGCTTCTTACATACAGCGGCGATTATCGAGTAAACGAGATCGCAAATCGGGCTCCGGTCCTGGAATTCCCGCTCAAGACACGCCTGATTTGCTGCCCGCATCGGAAGGAGAGTTTGGATGGGAGAGTTTCTGCAACAATTGTGGAACGGGCTGTCCATCGGAAGCGTGTACGCCTTGGTAGCCGTCGGGTACACTCTCGTGTTCGGAGTGTTGAAATTCATCAACTTCGCCCACGGGTCCATTCTTACGCTAGGGGCTTATATCGCTCTTTTGATAGCACTTCAGAAAGTAGTTCCATTCCAGGTGGCCATGGGGCTGAGCATGGTGCTTTCCGGGTTCTTCTCCATGCTTACGGAGCAGCAGGTCTACAAGAAGCTCCGAGTCAAGAACGCCCCTCGGCTGAACATGCTGATAACTTCGATCGGAATCTCACTGTTGGTAGAAAATGCCATTGTGGTATATTTCTCCGCCGACTATCACATCTACCCGCGAATCATGTCCGGCGTACCTATTCAGCTAGGTGAAGTCCTAATACCGCCGGTAGACATATTGCTTGTAGTAGGGGCAATCATACTGATGCTAGCCCTGTGGTTCTTCGTCAATAGGACACTAACCGGACTTTCAATAAAGGCCGTGTCCATGGACAGGGACGCGTCCTCGTTGATGGGAATAAATGTTAACAGGGCGATATCGGTTACCTTCTTCCTCGCGGGGGTGATGGCGGCAACCGCAGGCCTTCTCATAGGGATGAAATTCAGTGTGAATCCTGCTCTGGGAGGTCTCTTCGGGCTCAAATCGTTCTCGGCCGCGGTCCTTGGCGGCATAGGCAGCATACAGGGTGCATATGTCGGAGGATACCTGATCGGCTTACTTGAGACCTTCGGGGCTGGCTACATCTCCTCGAACTTCAAGGACGCCATCGCATTCATACTTCTGGTGCTGGTCTTGCTGTTCAAGCCCTCGGGCATATTCGGCAAGGGCACGAAAGAGAAGGTGTAGCGGTATGAGTAGTGGCTTCTTGAAAAGGTTAGGGGCATTGGTAGTACAGGTCCTGGTCGTCTGGGGTATCGCTACTTACTTCAAACAGAGCCTGCCGGCTTACCCCATAGGCATACTGACCGTATTCTGCATCAACGCGATACTCGCTTTAAGCTGGAACCTAGTCGCCGGGTTCACAGGGCAGTTCAGCATGGGTCACGCAGGCTTCATGGCAATCGGAGCCTATACTTCGGCGCTGCTCATGATGAAGGCCGGCTGGCCTTTCCTGCCGTCGCTGATAGCCGGAGGAACACTTTCCGGTTTCGCGGGCTTCCTTATAGGATTCCCGTCCCTGAGGCTGGTCGGTGACTACCTATCGGTCGTCACGCTAGGTTTCCAGTACATCATAACCGCGATACTGAACAACACGGTCAAACTGACCGGAGGGGGCCTGGGACTCGCAGGCGTCCCGTTCAAGTCGACGCTGCCGGTTACGGCAGTGATCCTGGTAATTACGATGTGGCTGATCACGAACCTGGTGCATTCCAAGCACGGAAGGTCTTTCGTATCGGTCAAGGAGGACGAAATCGCAGCCCGTTCGGTCGGGATAGACACCACGACCTACAAGATCATGGCGTTCGTCATTTCCTCATTCTTCGCCGGAATCGGCGGAGCCCTGATCGGACACTACATGATGTACCTGCACCCGGATATATTCAACTACCAGAAGACTGTCGAGGTGATCTCCATGGTGATCCTCGGCGGCATCGGAAGCCTGACGGGCTCGATTGCGGGCGCGTTCGGCATCACTCTCCTGCCCGAGGTATTCAGGAACCTCGCGACCCTGTTCGGGTCATGGGGCCTGGCGGCCGCGGGTGCGTTCGTAAAGAAGGGCTGGACGGTGTTCTACGCTATCATGTTCCTCCTGATCATGCTGACCAGGCCACAGGGCCTCATCGGTCGCAAGGAGCTGACATGGGAGAGCATCGGCAAGATCAGGCTGTTCAAGAAACTACAGAAGAAGGAGGTATGACCATGTCGTTCTTCAATGTCGAGAACCTCACGATAAAATTCGGAGGCCTGACCGCGGTCGACCGGGTCAACCTCCATGTAGACGAAGGGGAGATAGTTGGTCTCATAGGCCCTAACGGCGCAGGCAAGACCACGGTCTTCAACTTGATCACCGGTGTGTACATGCCGGATACAGGCTCGATAACGTTCAAGGGCACGAATTTGGTCAACATGAAGCCCAACCAGATCGCCGAGCGGGGCATCGTAAGGACCTTCCAGAACATAAGGCTGTTCAAGGGCCTTACGGTATACGACAACATAAGGACCGCAGGGCATCTGAGGATACCGTACAGCTTCGTGCATTCGCTGCTCCATACCGGCCTCTACGAGAGAAGGGAGAAGGAGTGCCGCGAAAATGCGGATAAGCTGCTCGGCATGGTCGGCCTTCTGGACAGGAAGGACGAGATCTCGGCGAGCCTGCCCTACGGCATGCAGAGGCGCGTGGAGATAGCTAGGGCGTTGGCGCTGAAACCGTCGCTGCTTCTGCTCGACGAGCCTGCCGCCGGTATGAACCCGCAGGAATGCGTGGAGCTGATCGATTTCATACGCAAGGTCAAGAACGAGTTCAGTACCACGATACTCATCATCGAGCACCACATGGACGTCATTATGAACATATGCGAGCGCATGTATGTGCTTAACTTCGGCAAGCTCCTTACGGAAGGAACGCCTTCCGAGATCCAGAACGATCCCAAAGTAATCGAGGCGTACCTCGGGGAGGAGCAGGAAGATGTTGAAGATTGAGAACCTGCATGTCTATTACGGCGGGATCCACGCGCTTGATGATGTCTCCATCAACGTCGAGGAAGGTGAGATAGTCACCATTATCGGAGCCAACGGGGCCGGCAAGTCGACCCTGCTGAGGACGATATCCGGCATAGTGCCGTCAAAGTCGGGCAGCATCACGTTCAAGGGGAACAACCTCGTGAAGATGGCGCCCCACAATATCGTCGCCGCTGGCATAGGGCATGCACCGGAAGGGCGCAGGATCTTCTATGACCTCACTGTGGAGCAGAACCTCAGGCTCGGCGCATTCCTGAGGAAAGACTACAAGGAGATCGAAAAGGACAGGGACCGCGTCTTCCACATCTTCCCGAGGCTGGAAGAAAGGCGCCTGCAGCTGGCCGGGACGCTCTCCGGAGGAGAACAGCAGATGCTTTGCATAGGAAGGGCGATGATGTCCAAGCCCAAGCTGCTCCTCCTGGACGAGCCTTCGATGGGCCTTGCGCCGGTGTTGGTTCAGGAGATCTACAGGGAGATATCAGAAATTGCCAAGGATGCCACCATACTGCTGGTCGAACAGAACGCCTACCAGGCTCTGAAGACCGCCCACAGGGGATACGTCCTCGAGACAGGGAGAATAGTCATGGAGGCGAAGTGCCTGGATCTTGCGAAGGATCCGACCGTCAAGAAGGCCTACCTGGGTAGATAGGCCGTAAGATCCATATGATGGCGGACCGCTCAGGACTAGATGCCGTAAGCGGCCCGCCATCTTCCTGCTCGAAAGGATTATCATGTAGATTCTCTTGCCGGTATTCTGGCATACATATCGATAAAGATATGAGGACCGGGCTGATCCGGTCCTCATAGTCGCCTCTTAGGATGCCTTTCTAGATATCAGTATTCGATTGCGTCCACTGCCGCAACTTTCGTCATGACTACATCGTGCACTCCCGAGACGTAACGGCCTTCGGTGTATATCGTGTCGTTGAACATGCTCTTGATCTTTCCGCCCACGTAGATGTCATAGGTCTCTCCTTCTACGAGGTCCGCCGAGCTATAGTAGATGTTCGAGTAGGAGTTGCTCGGTGCGAACGAAAACATGCCCTTCGAGTCGTACATTACGTAGAAGCAGTCGCCCGCATCCATGCGAGTGCCGGTCTTGGCATAGATGGAAGCCTGTGTGGAGTCTGAGCTGATGGTGGCTATACTGTTTCCTGTGGCGATAACAGTACCTCCGGTTACCTTAAGGTCGGTATCGGACAGAAGGCCGCCCTCTTTGGCACCGACCCCTCCGACTGAGACTACCTTCCCGTCGGATATCGAAAGCTCGCCTTTCGAGTATATACCCCTGCCCTCACAGTCGATGTCTACGGAACCGCCGCTGAGGTTCACACTGCCCATGCTCGTTAAGCCATCCCCGGATGCATAAATCTTCACGATCCCGTCCGCTACGGTAACGTCGTTGAGAGCTGATATGCCGCTGCAGTAATAGCCCTGAACCTCCAGCAGGCCGCCGCCTTCTATGTAAAGCTTGCCTCCTACTGATACGACCTTGTCGCCCTTATCGTAGTTCCTATTGGCAAGCACACTGGAGGTCCAGGATTTGAGCTCTATGGTGACGTCGCCGTCCGAAATCAGCGCAGGTCCGCTGGAGTTGTTCACGGAAGCGTCGTCCAGCTCGATCATTACCGCGTCCTTCGTAACCACCTTGATCGCCCCGTCCTTAAGAGTACCAGTAATGCTGTAGAATCCACCTTCGGTTAGCTCTACCGTGGATCCGTTGACTGTGGCTCCGGGCCCGGAAACGGTGATCTTGTTGCCAAGGGTAATCCTCGTCATAGTCGTTTCATCCGCTCCGGCCGCCGATGCACCGATCGCCGCGCACACGAGCGCCAGTATTAGCGCCAGTCCCATTATCGAAGATCTCTTCATATTATCCGCTCCTTTTCTTTTCATATATTCATTCCGTGAATTGGTCCGCGTAAATCATCCGTGCCCATTTCCCATCCCCTTCAAAGAAGACCCTGCAATTGATTTCAAGTCCAGGTTAATGCCCTGATGTTACGGATGCGTTTCATGGATGTGAACATTCTGCTAACTAAAGAAGGGACCGATGCAGCGTGGATTGACTGCCAAGGCTGCGGACCTGTTAGATACCGTCAAATATAAGGCATGGGTAAGCCGGCATTGGTATTGAAGCTTGGTTGCAAGGCCGCTGTCATCTGTTATAATCTACGGAAAGCCTAATAGACTCATATATCCTTATGCGCTTATTCTTATCGAGGACCCGGTGTCGAAGAACAGATGAGCGGAAAAGGATCGAATTATGTAAACCACCCGGAGGTATAAATGGGAAGGATGAGGATCGAAGAGGAGTTCATGGGGTACCCGAGAGCGGATGGTACGGTCGGCGTGAGGAACCACGTCCTTGTGCTGCCGAGCGTAATATGCTCGTCGCACACATCCAGGAGGATTGCTCAGGGCATCAAGGGCGCCGTGGCGCTCTACAACGAGCACGGCTGCGGGCACATAGGCAAGGACTATCATCGCACACTCAGGACGATGATTGGGATGGGCACGAATCCCAATGTACACTCGGTGCTGGTGGTAGGGCTCGGATGCGAGCAAGTGATTCCGTACGAGCTTGCGGACGAGATAAGGAAAACGGGCAAGAGAGTGGAAGTCCTGGTTATGCAGGACGAACACGGGGTCAGGAATACGATCAAAAAGGGCAGGCAGGTGCTAAGGTCCCTGGTAGAAGAAGCATCGAAATCAGAAAGGATTCCGATCTCGGTAGACAGGCTGATCATCGGGACCGAGTGCGGAGGCTCGGATGCGATGTCGGGGGTATCTGCTAACCCCGCCATGGGCAAAGCTGTGGATCTGATCGTCGGCAAGGGCGGAAGGGCCATACTGTCGGAGACGCCGGAGTTCATAGGGGCCGAGCACGTGCTCGCAAGGCGCGGCGCGGACGTTGAGGTCGGCTCTGAGACACTAAGGATAGTAAAGGCCGTCGAGGACTTGGCAAAAAGCGCGGGGGAGGACATACGCGGGGCGCAGCCTTCGCCTGGAAACATGTCGGGAGGGCTTACGACTATCGAGGAGAAGTCGCTCGGATGCATACACAAAGGAGGAACTAGCGCGGTAAACCACGTCTACGACTATGCCGAGAGCGTGCGGTGCGCCGGCCTTAGCATCATGGACACTACCGGAGATGACATACGCTCCATCAGCGGCATGGTCGCCGGCGGCGCGCAGATAATCCTGTTCTCGACGGGGAGAGGTACGCCGGCAGGCTGCGCGATAGCCCCGGTGATCAAGATATCCAGCAACACAAGGGCGTACTTGAACATGAAGGACTGCATAGACATAAACGCCGGCACGATCATCGAGGGTGCGGAGACAACCGGGATGGTCGGAGAGAGGATCTATGGACTTCTGGTCAAAGCGGCTTCCGGCAGAAGGACAAAAGCTGAGATATTGGGGCAGAACGACTTCGCGATAGACAGGATTCTACCTACCATCTAGGGAGGGAAGCAACTTGCTGGACAAGGCATACATCGTACACAACATAGAAGACAATGTCGGCATAGCGATCAAGGACCTAAATGCAGACCAGTTAGTATCGTGTGCGTCGGCCCAATTCCACGAAAAGACGATAAGGTTGAAAAACGACATACCGTTCGGTCACAAGTTCGCGTTGAGTCCTATCGTCCTTGATGACAAAATCATACGTTATGGTGAATGTATTGGCCTTGCTACCGCCAATATAGCGGCCGGGGAGCATGTCCATGTACACAATGTAAAAAGCGCAAGGTGCCATGAAGAATAGCTTACACGTCATCTAATCCTGCAGTTGATGCGATAAGTACATGTGTCACGATATGTGAGCAGGACATATGGAATAATGTTACAATATTGCCATATAGACCAATATTGTCTCCTCAAAGACATAGTTCCGTATCAAACAGAAGTTTGATAGTTTATACTTGTTTCATGATGTGTCATCACCGAACCCGTTTTCTTCAAGTGATAATCTACGATGATGGCAATGATATAGTCAGATGAGGTTTGATTTATGGCAATGTCATCGTTGCAAAGGAAAAGGCAGATTATTGACATGCTCAAGAACGGCAACCCTATTTCCGTGAAGGAACTGGGTGATATGCTGAGCGTATCTGCCATGACGGTCCGCAGGGACCTCAGCAGCCTGGAGCTGGAAGGCAGGTTGAAAAGGTCGCACGGGTGGGCGGAACCGGTACATACAGAGGAATATGAACCGTCCTACATTATTAGGCTCAGGGAGAACACTGAAGAAAAGAGTGCAATATGCAGGCAAGCGGCCGCCCTCATAAAGGACGGGGACGTGGTATTCCTCGACGTGGGTACGACCCTTCTCGACATCAGCAGGCATCTTGGCAACAAGAAGGACGTCACCGTCATAACCTATTGGCTGCCCCATGTAATGGAGCTCGCCAAGCAGCCCAACATCAGGACGATTGTGCCCGGGGGCGTACTTAGGAACTCGGAGCTGTCCCTTGTCGGCATGATACCCAAGAGGGTGTTGAGGGATTTCAACGTTTCCATATGCTTCATCAGCATAGGAGGCGTATCCATCGAAAAGGGAGTCACCGACTACAATCTAGATGAAGTAGAAGTAAAGAAGATCGCCATAGATTCGGCGAGCAAGAAGGTACTGGTTGTGGACCATACCAAGTTGGGCAGGGTTGCGCCTGTAAGGGTAATTCCTATAAGTGCGATTGACACGATCATAACTGACAGCAAGGCAGATTCTGCGAAGATCGACATTCTCAGGAGCGCGGGGATAGAAGTCATTGTAGCGGAATAGGCCGAAAATCGAATAACGAGGACCGGCACCGGGTATTCCCGGTGTTTTTTCATGCCGTTTTGGTCCAACATAGCTTTGATCTTGCTCAATTCGCGAGTTATTCACTAGATACGAACAATTAAGCACATAATAAATGTAAATCAATGTGCGTTATTAACTGAATAGTGTGTTATATTGTTTGAAAAGGCTACTTCCAATCATCAACCAAACTCAACTTAAACAACACACTTTCGCGCACAGGGTCAATATGATGAAATATTAGCTCATGTAACAGGCATATTGGTTAATGCATATGAGATTCAACGTGTTTTCACCATTTTTTCATGGTAAATACGAACAAAACATAGTAGAATGAAAACGAACACAAAACATATAAATCGAACAAATTAGAACAACTGCACTTACTTAATTGTGAGGGGGAGCGGAATGCTTGACGGCAACAACGAATCGTTCTCGACTCCAAGGCGTAGGCAATACATATCTGAACTACTGAAAGAACGAAAATCTCTCAGCGTCGAAGAGCTGAGGGTCATGTTCAAAGTCTCCAGCATGACCATAAGAAGGGATCTCCTAAAGCTGGAGGCAGAAGGAAGGCTCCACCGTACCCATGGTGGGGCTGAGCAAGTAAGGACCAAAGAGTACGAACCTTCGTACCACGTAAGGATCAAGGAAAGCCAAGGAGAAAAAGAAGCTATTGCGAAGAAGGCCTGCGAACTAGTGAAGGAAGGAGACGTAATAATAGTCGACGTAGGCTCAACGCTTCTTTCATTCGTACATTCCCTATCGCAGATGAATCAGATTACAGTGCTCACAAACTGGATACCCAACGTGCTCGAGCTGGCGAAGAATCCTAAGATCAGGACCGTATTGCTTGGAGGTACCCTCAGGAACGCGGAGCTTTCGCTCATCGGAGGGATGACGAGGGATCTTTTAAGAAGCTTCAACGCGGACAAGGCATTCATAGGCATAGGCGGCCTATCGTCCGATCGTGGGATTACTGACTTCAACATGGACGAAGTAGAGGTCAAAAAGGCCATGATAGAGACCGCCAAGGAGATCATCGTGCTTGCGGATCATACGAAGATCGAAAGAGTGGCACCCATAGGGGTGTGTGCATTGGGCGCCGTCAGCAAACTAATCGTTGACGACGGGATAGACGAGAAGCTGCTCAATCTGCTGAGAAGCCAGGGCATGAATGTCATCATCGCCAAGACGCAAGAGCAGACGCATTAGTACGCAATCTACATATCACTGCGCATAGCGCCTAAGGAGTTGTTAGTATTGGCCCCTAGACTTATCACGATGTTGACACACAACGACCGCACGGTAAAGGACGCACTCGCCTACTTCAACGAGGCAAAGGATGTAAAAGGAGCGCTTAACTGGGGATTTAAGGACGTCGGCCTGCCGTATGAGCAGATGAAGGACCTGGTGGCGGAGATGAAAGCTGCCGGCAAGACCACTTTCATGGAAGTCGTTACTTACACGGAAGACGAATGCAAGAAGGCGGCGGACCTTTCCGTAGCCTGCGGCTTCGATTACCTCACTGGCACGATATATTACCCGTCAGTAATGAAGATCCTCAAGGACGGCGGATGCAAGTACCTGCCCTTCTGCGGGAAGGTCAGCGGCAGCCCCAGCGTGCTCTCGGGTTCTGGCGACGAGATAATCGCCGAAGCTAAGGAGCTTTTGACCGACGGAGTGGACGGTTTCGACCTTCTGGCTTACAGACATGATTCTGAAGAGCCGGTCAGCCTCTCCAAGAGGTTCATAAGCGCGGTCGACGCGCCGGTCATCATCGCAGGAAGCATCAACTCATTCGCAAGGCTCGACATAATAAAGGACCTCAACCCATGGGGATTCACCATCGGTGGAGCCTTCTTCACCAGGAATTTCGTACCGGACGGAAGCTACAGCGACCAGCTGGACGCCGCCCTGAGGTACTTGGAGAAATAGATAGGATAAAACGCATCACTGGTCGAGGCAAATACAGAAGAACCGCTATATGGGAGGCAATAAGATGAAGAAAGTAAAGTTCGAAGGCATTTTCCCGGCGATGACAGTATCCTTCATGGCCAATGGGGCCCTTGACATCGAAGGCATCAAGAAGAACGTGGAATTCCTGATGAAGGAAGGCTGCGCAGGAATAGTGTGCAACGGCTCTACGGGAGAGGCAGTAAACCTTACCCGCGAGGAGCGGGTCGCTGTCATCAAGGCAACAAGGGAAGCGATGAACGGGAAGGGCAAGATCATAGCCGGAACAGGTGCACCCACCACGAACGTCGCTTTGGAACTCACGAAAGACGCAATGGAAGCAGGAGCGGACGCAGCCCTGGTAATCACGCCTTTCAACGCAATACCCAATAAAGAGGGCCTCTACTTGCACTATAAGGCCATATCCGAAGTCGGCATACCGGTCATCATCTACAACCTCCCCGCCCATACGGGGGTGGAAGTCGACTATGACACAATCGAAAGGCTCATCAAGCTCGACAACATAGTCGGCATTAAGGAATCGAGCGGGAACTTCAGCTACTTCTCCGAGCTCGTAAGGTTGTTCGCAGACAGGCTCACCATCTTCTCGGGCTGTGACGACTTGAGCTTCCAGTGCTTCTGCCTCGGAGTCAAGGCCGTCATACTGGCGCTCGGCAACATAGCTCCCAAGATGCTCGTAGAGCAGCTCGCGCTCGTTCAGGCCGGCAAGTACGAAGAAGCGCGTGAAGTATACTTCAAGCTGCTTCCCATAGGCAGGGCCATAGGCGCTTCGGTGAACTTCCCTGCACCCGTGAAGGAGGCCGTAAGGCTACTGGGGCGCTCCAGCAGCACTCCTCGCATGCCGATATTGCCCGTCGAGAAGGCGGAATCGGAATCCATAGCGGAGGCCTTGAAGTTCGCTGGTCTTCTGTAGAAGAGCAAAGGGTTCCAATTCTTACCCAAAGGAGGACCGGACATGTCGAACGGCACTGGAAACGCGATGAAGAGGATGAAATACGGAGATTACATCATCGGCACGAAGACGGACAAGCAGATGAACGGGATGACCGCCGCATGGGTCACCCAGGTCTCATCGAATCCACTCCTGGTATCGGTGGCAGTGGGCCGGACACACTATACGAGCGAGATGATCTCCGAAGCCGGGTGCTTCTCGGTCAACATGCTAAGGCCCGACCAAGTCAAACTAGCCAGGAAGTGCGGCTTCGGCACCGGTAAGGGCAAGGACAGGCTCGAAGGCCTCGAGATACTCTACAAGAAGACGGGAGCTCCCATCCTGGCCGACTGTGCGGCCTATCTGGACTGCAAGCTCTATAAGGCCTTCGAGATTGGCGATCATGTAGTCTTCATAGGCGAGGTCGTGGACATGGGCGATACCGGCGCGGAGCTCATGGTGCACGACAACGAAGTATTTTTCGGGAAATGAGGTGACCGCATGGATACCAAGGTGGTACGCAAGGACGCGGCGCGCTTGTTCATGGACGGACCCGAGGTATGCCGCGAGTACGCCGTAACTGACAAGATCCTGTTCGGATCGTCGACATTGCTACCGGGACAGACCGGTGCCGTGGATCCCGGGCATCCCGTCTCAAAGGAGATATTCTTCGTGAGCAGGGGACAAGTGATAATGCATACTCCGGATGACGGGAAGTACTACGAGCTCGGTGAGGGCGACATCATCGTGATCCCGGAAGGCAAGCCCCATAGGCTCAGCAACATCGGCACCGAAGTCGCAGTGATCACTTGGAGCCTGGCTCCTACACCATAATCGGGCACGTATGCCCGCTCTAACCACTGGGGGTGTATTCATGGACTATATTCTCGCTCTCGATCTTGGAACAACGGCGATAAAAGTCATACTGTTCGATTCCGAAGGCAAAGCCATGGCGAAATCCACACAGGAGTACGCCCTGGTCACCCCTTCCGCCCTTGAAGTCGAGCTTCCCGTCGAGACGTATTGGGAAGCTTTCAAGAAGGGGCTAGCTGAAGTCATGGCGGCCTCTAAAGTAGCGCCGTCGAAGGTCAAGGGCCTGGGCATATCGGCCCAGGGAGAGACCCTCATCATGGCGGACGAGAAGGGCGAGCCGCTGATGAACGCGATCGTATGGCTTGACAACCGCGCGCAGCATGAGGCGGCGGAGCTTGCGGCCCATTTCGGAAACGAGCTTACGTACAGCACCACGGGTCAGGTTGAAATAGTCCCTACCTGGCCCGCATCCAAGATACTCTGGCTATATCGCAACATGCCGGAGATGCACAGAAAGACTAGAAGGTTCCTTCTCATAGAGGACTATTTCATTCACAGGCTGACGGGAAAGTACGTATGCGAAGGCTCGCTCGTATGCTCCACGGCTTACTGGGACATAATCAACAAGGTCTGGTGGAAGGACATGCTCGACTACATAAAGGTAGACGAGGGCCAGCTGCCAGAGCTGAGGGAATCGGGTGAGATGGTCGGGCCGCTGCTTCCGGAAGTGGCGAGAGAGCTAGGGCTTACGTCCGAGACGATCGTGGCCACAGGGGCGCTCGACCAGGCTTGCGGAGCATTGGGGGCCGGCAACATAGTGCCCGGCATGGTGTCGGAGAATACGGGTGCCGCCCTTGCGATCTGCGCTACGACGGGAAAGCCCCTTATCAATCCCAAATGGAAGATACCTTGTCATTACCACGCGATACCCGATACCTACATGGCACACACATTTACTACGGGCGGAATGGTACTAAGATGGTTCAAAGATTACTTCTGCCAGATCGAATCAGTCACTTCAGCACTTTCAGACATCGACCCCTACAAGATAATGGATGACGAGGCGAAGACGGTACCTGCAGGTTGCAGCGGACTTGTGATGCTGCCGCACCTTCAGGGCGCCATGGCGCCCGAATCCAACGCAAAAGCCAAAGGGGTGTTCTACGGCTTCACCCTCCACCATACCAAACCCTATTTCATAAGGGCTATCATGGAAGCCATCGCGTTCGCCATCAACCGGAACATAGATGCTTTGTTCGAGATGGGCATAGGCACTTCCGAGATAAGGTCCTTGGGCGGAGGTTCCCGCAGCGCAATCTGGAACCAGATCAAGGCGGATGCCAGCGGAAAGCCGATCTATACGATGCAGAACGAGGAATGCGGCAGCCTAGGCGCAGCGATGCTGGCGGCCAAATCGATAGGGATGACCAAGAGCATCGAGGATGCCGTGGGCAATATGGTGTCTGTTAAGAAAGAGTACAAACCCAACCCGGATAACAGGGAAGTTTACAAGGTCGCGTACGGGAAGTACAAGATGTTGTACGAATCGCTGGTACCCAACTTCGAGGTCGACTGACGATCATCAATCAGAAGATTTCCTAATCAAGGCGTCTAGACACCAGCTCTTTACCGTGAAGGCTAATCAACTCGGGAAGGGGTGTTGCTAGATAGAAAACAACCGGAGACCGAAAAGATGGCCAGAAAGAAAGGAGATTCCAACATGAGATCCAACAATCGTCTGATTCTTTTGGCATTGATGGCAATCCTGGTAGTTTCGTTCGGAGTAGCTTCCAAGGATGCCGGCGAATGGTCACCCGCACCGGCCTATATCGAGATAGGCACGGCCAACGCATTTACGGGTCCCAACGCACTATCCGGCGAGATCATGAGACGCGGCCATGAGGTGGCCGTAGAGAAGATCAACGCCGAGGGCGGAATCAACGGCGTACCGATCAAGATGGTCTACGAGGACACGAAGGGCACCAACGAAGGTGCGGTCGCTGCCCTCAACAAGCTGATCCATGACAGGAAGCTGATGGTAACATTCGCGACCGACTACAGCAGCCAGAACCACGCAGTCGCGCCCGTCATCCTCAAAGCGGAGATACCCGCTGTATACGGCGGATCCGCATGGTCGGTAAGGGAACTAAAGAATCCCTGGATGTTCGGCATCAGGACCAACGACAAGGGCAACGCCGGCATCATGGCCAAGTTCATCGTAGAGAACCTCAAGCAGACCAAGATCGCGGCCCTTTACAGCGACGACGCATTCGGACAGGGTGGCTTCGAGGAGACCCAGAGAGTCCTGAAGGAAGTCTATGGCATCACCCTGCTCACCACACAGAGATTCGCAAGGGGCACGAAAGACTACACCGCGCAGTTGCTCGCCATCAAGAAGAGCGGCGCAACCTGCATCTTCTCGTGGTGTCCTAACCCTGAGGACGACGGTGTCATCCTCAGACAGGTCAAGCAGCTGGGTCTGGACGTCAAGTTCGTTGGTGGCTCCTCATACGGAAGCCTGGCTATCTGCGTAAAGATCGCCGGGGCCGACGCAGAGGGAATATACGCAATCGTCGACTATACGCCCACAGGCACCGCACAGTGGGTCAAGTACCTCAATGACAAGATAATGGCTAAGTACAAGGAAGCAGCAGACAGCGACATGCAGTGGCCCTATGACGGTACTCTCGTAGTCGCCGACGCACTGCGCAGGGCCGGAGTCATCAAGGAAGTCAACGGCAAGAAGATGATGATGCCTCTCGAAGAAGCAAGGGTAGCAATTAGGAAGGCCCTCCTCGAGACCAAGGACTTCACTGCCGGAACGACCAAGCCCTATGGTTGCGATGCGAATCAGGACCTGTCCCACTCGATGGTGATCGTCCAGATCGTTGACGGCAGCCACAAGGTCATCGACGTAGTCGAGTTCAAGTAAGTAAACACAGTTAAGTTACTGTCTTCCGCCGACGGGCTCCCTTTACGGGAGCCCGCCGGGGGAAGGGACGAAGGTAGGGAGCGAATTGGACATATCTATCCTTCTTCAGCTGGTAGTAGGCGGTCTTGCGATGGGAGCGATATACGGACTGATCGGCATGGGGATGAACTTGATCTTCAACTCCACCGGCGGCCTAAACATCGCACAGGGCGCGCTCGTAACATTGGGGGCTTACGCAGGTGTGACATTCACGGTGTTCCTGAAGCTGCCAGTGGTGCCGGCTGCCATATTGACGATCGCCGCCATGGCCATCGTAGGTAGCATATTCGGGTACCTGATATACGAGCCGGTGAGGTTCGCCGTCCCGACCCGCTTCATGCTCGCAGCACTTGGTGCTGGCATCTTCATAACCGAGATGGCACAGATAGTATGGGGTCCCATCCCCTTCGTCGTGCCCAGGTTCATCAGGCAGTCATCGCTAAGGTTTGGAAACCTCGTATTCGATACGCAGAACCTCTTGATACTGAGCGTGCTGCTGGTTGTTGTGGCAATCATATACATGCTGCTTAACAAGACGCAGATAGGCCTCATGATGAGGGCCGTCGGCCAGAGCAAGGAAGTATCGGCGCTGATGGGCATCCCCGTCAGGACGATAATCAGGTATACGTTCGCCCTTAGCACGGCGCTCGCCACCGTGGCGGGAGTCATGGCAGGGCCCATATTCTTCGTTACCCCCTCGCTCGCCGTCCTTATGAGCAAGGGCTTCGCGGCGGCGGTCATCGGAGGTTTCGGGCGCAACGTCCACGGTGTGATCATAGGCGGCTTCATAGCCGGTGTCGTGGAAGTGTTCGCGGCGTTCTTCATATCGTCGTCCTACCGCGATGCCTGGGGCTTCGCATTCCTGATCCTTTTCTTGCTTGTCAGACCAAGAGGGCTGTTCGGCGAAGCGGCCGGCGAAAAAGCTTAGTGGGGAGGGTAATGTCTTGAAAAGTATTAAAAAGATTATTCCAATACTTATTCTGTTAGCCCTTCCTCTTTTCGCTAAGACGGACTATCAGATGTATGTGCTTTCATTGGGGGCCATCTCCAGCATACTGGTCATAAGCCTCAACTACCTGATGGGACTTTGCGGGCTGACTTCACTAGGACACGCGGCGTTCTGGGGCCTAGGTGCATATACTACGGCCCTTCTTCTTACAAGGCTCAACTTCCCGTTCCTGCCCGCATTGCTGATGGGCGGGGTCGTAAGTGCCATGGTGGGAGTGCTTTTGGGCATCCCGAGCCTTAAGATCAAGAACGTGTACCTAGTCATAACCACGATAGGGTTCAACCAGATACTGGAATTGATATTCAACAACTGGGTTACGCTCACCAGAGGGGCTGACGGGATACCCCAGATACCGCCGCCGAGCCTCGGACCCATAATCTTTAGTACCCCGATAGCGAAGTACTACTTCATCGTTTCGGTAATGCTGATATCTGTCCTGGCATTCGCCAGAATCAAAGATTCCCGCGTCGGTAGGGCAGTGCAGGCCATCAGGGACAACGAGATGGCGGCCGAATCGTCTGGCATAGATGTCAGGTTCTATAAGATACTCATCTTCACGATAAGCGCATTCGTGGCCGGGATTTCCGGCGGGCTGCTGGCATCATTCATAGGATACATATCACCCGACACATTCTCACCTGCGGCCTCGCAGACGATAGTCGCGATGTTGCTGGTCGGCGGACCCGGCACGATATGGGGCGCGGTGGTAGGCGGATTTATGTTGCAGATCATACCGGAATGGATGAGGTTCCTGAAGGAAAGCTATATGGCGCTGTACGGCCTGCTGGTGGCGATAATCGCCCTGAAGGCCCCGGGCGGCATCGGAGAGCTTGCAAGGACATTAACGGTGGACGTGCTCATGAGGCTGAAACTTCTACGTACTGCCAGAAAGGCGGAAGATACCAATGTCTGAAATACTTGAGCTCTGTTCTCTTACGAAGAAGTTCGGTGGCCTGATTGCTCTGAACCAGGTTACTACGTCCATAGAGGAAAACGAGATAAGAGGCCTCATCGGCCCCAACGGCTCGGGGAAAAGCACGCTGATCAACGTCGTGAGCGGATTGTACGTAATAGACGGCGGCGAGGTCAAGTTCAAGGGCGAGAGGATGGACAAGCAGAAGCCCCACCAGAGGGTGATAAAGGGCATGTCCAGGACTTTCCAGTCCTCCAGGCTTTTCTCGCAGATGAGCGTGCTGCAGAACGTCATGTGCGGAATGCACTGCAGGGGGAAAGCAGGCGTAGCCGGTTCGTTGCTGAGGGACGCCGGCACCAGGAAGGAAGAGTCCACGTTCGCTGACAAAGCCAGAGGGCTCCTGGAGCTCGTCGGGTATCAGGGAGATGGTACCGAAATCTCCGGAAGCCTCGCCCACGGGCCGAGACGGCTCGTGGAAATAGCCAGGGCCATGGCGAGCGCCCCAAAACTAATAATGCTCGACGAGCCCGCGGCGGGCATGGTGGCTACGGAAAAGGAAGGTCTCGTGACTTGTATCAGGAAGATTCGCGACCTTGGCATAACGGTGTTGCTGATCGAGCACGACATGAAGCTGGTCATGGGAGTCTGCGACAGGATATCGGTCCTGAACTTCGGGGCGAAGATCGCAGAAGGTATCCCCGCCGAGATCCAGCAGAACGAGCAGGTCATAGAGGCTTACCTCGGGGAGGTGGTAGCTGATGCTTACCATTGACGGAATCAACGTTGCATACGGTAAAGTACAGGTCCTCCATGACCTGAGCCTTAACGTCAAGGAGAATGAGATCGTTACGATAATCGGCTCCAACGGGGCCGGAAAGACGACGACCCTTAATGCCATCATGGGCGCGCTGAAGCCCACCAAGGGCAAAATCGATTTCCTCGGCAAGAGGATGGATCAGCTGGATTCGAACAAGATAGTGGCATCAGGGATCTCCATCGTCCCTGAGGGCAGGAGGGTGTTCCCCGACTTCAGCGTCTATGAAAACCTCCTTACGGGTGCTTGCGTCAGGAGGATGCATGGCACCAAGTTAGCCGAGGTAGAGAACGACATCAAACGGATGTACGAGTTATTTCCAAGGCTCAAGGAGAGGCACAGCCAGAAGGCATGGAGCCTCAGCGGTGGAGAACAGCAGATGCTAGCGATAGCAAGGAGCCTCGTAAGCAGGCCCAAGTTGCTCTTGCTGGACGAACCGTCCCTAGGGCTGGCCCCCGTCCTGGTGAGGGAAGTCTTCGACATTATAAAGACGATCAATAAGGACGGCACGACCATCCTTCTCGTGGAGCAGAACGCGAACATGGCGCTCGAGCACTCGGACAGGGCTTACGTCATCGAATCGGGGAAGATAGTGGTCGAAGGGCCCGCCGATGAGCTAAGGCACAGCGAGAAGGTCAAGAAAGCATATCTGGGCGGTTGATAGCAAAGCTTAAACCCAATCATGGAAGGGAAGATGATCAGGATGGAATGCTGCGATAACAAGGGAAACAACAGGGCTAAGGTATTGATGGAGCAGGGCAAGCCAACCCTCGGTTCATGGCTGAGCGTTTCTTCGTGCCAATCTGCCGAAGTGATGAGCTACATCGGATTCGACTGGCTTGTGATAGATATGGAGCACGCCCCGCACAGCTTCGAGACGGTAGAGAACATGATCAGGACCATAGAGCGTACGGAAGTGGTCCCTATGGTGCGCGTATCATGGAACGATCCTGTCCTGATGAAGCTGGCTCTGGACAGAGGCGCCAAGGGCATCGTGGTACCTTGGGTGAACACGAAAGAGGAAGCTGAAAAAGCCGTTAGAGGATGCATGTTCCCTCCGAAGGGCCAAAGGGGCATAGGCGGCGGCCGCACGACAAAATACGACCTGGATGAAGGCAAGTACATGGCTAATGCGAATGAAGACAACCTTGTCATCATACAGATCGAGACTATAGGCGCGGTAGACAGGATAGATGAGATATTCGAAGTAGAAGGCCTTGGCGGAGCGTTCATAGGACCGGCAGACCTGTCAGCCTCGATGGGCATGTTCGGTCAGCTGAGCAGGCCTGAGTTCGAAGCCGCGGTGATGAGGGTCCTGGAAGCCGGCAAGAAGCACGGCGTACCGGTAGGCATCCATGTAGGTTCGAACGAAGCTGCGATCAAGAGGATCAACCAGGGCTTCCAGTTCATGGCGATATGCGATGATATCGAATTCATGATAAACGGCGCCAAGAACGCCCTTTCGGAGATCAGCAAGGGCTGCGGTAACAGGGTCGGGCTAGAAAGGCAGCAGTAGAGGGCCAGCCGCTGGCTTTATCTAAGGAGGGAAAGACGATGGTCCGGCAAGGTGTTTATTTATCCGCGAAGAAGCTCATGGATACCGCCAGTGGCATCCTGAGGGGATTCGGATTTAGCGAAGAAGATTCGCGTATCGCGGCTAAGGTATTGGTCGATACGGACGCGAGGGGCGTGAGCTCCCATGGCGTAGTTGCGCTCCCTAATTATGTGCAGCAGGTCAAGAAGGGCGGCATCGACCCCAAGGCCCAAATCAAAATCGTCTCGGAGAGCGGCAGCGTATGCCTTATGGACGGTTGTAACGGCCTGGGCCAGCTGAGCGGCGCCAAGGCTACCTTGCATGCGATCGAGCTCGCGAAGAAATTCGGCAGCTCGGTCGTCAGCGTGAAGAACGGCAGCCATTACGGGGCGGGCGCGTACTATGCGATGATGTGCGCCGAGAACGATATGATCGGAATAGCGATCAGCAACTCCACACCCGTAATCGGAGTCCCCGGCAGCAAGGGGCCTGCAATAGGCAACAATCCAATAAGCATAGCTGCGCCTACGGCGAACGGGACTCCGATAGTGCTCGATATGGCCCTTTCGATAGTTGCAGTCGGCAAGATGATGAACATGTACAAAGAGGGCAAGGAGATACCGGACGGCTGGGTGTTCGATTCCGAGGGCATGCCAAGCAAGGACCCCAACGACCTCGACAGAGGAGGCTCTGCGAGCGCGTTTGGTGGCTACAAAGGCTATGGTATAGCGGTGATGGCCGAGATACTGTCCTCCATCCTTCCCGGGGCCGGTGTAGCAGAGCAGCTGAAGGACTGGATACTGTATCCCGAAGAACCTTCGAGGCTAGGCTATTTCATAATGGCCATCGACATATCCAAGATGCGTGATGTAAGGGAGTTCAAACAAGATGTAAGCTCCTTTACGGACGGCCTTCACAACCGTCCCAAAGCCGTCGGCACGGATAGATTGCTGATACCCGGCGAGATCGAGAACGAGATCATGGAAAGGTCGGAACAAAACGGCATATGGATACCTGACCATGCGTATGCCAAGCTGGTGAACCTGGCCAAAGAGGTCGGGTTGGAAGTCGAAGACATATCCTCAAAGGGGGATTGAGAATGAGGTTTGAGAATAAAGTCGTAATCGTTACTGGGGCGGGCAAAGGGATAGGCAAGGCTATATCCATGGCATTCGCCCGTGAAGGTGCGAAGCTCGTCCTCGCAGGAAGGACTGAGGCGGACGTAGTCGAGGTGTCAGGGGAAATCGCAAGCTTCGGCGGAAAGAGCATTCCCGTTGTATGCGACGTCATGCAGGAGCAGTCGATCATAGATATGGTGGCAAGGGCATACGATGAATACAAGACCGTAGACGTGCTTGTTAACAACGTTGGGCTCAGAGGTCCGGTCCTTCCGGTTGCGGAGATGAACAAAAAGCAGTGGGACGAGACTTTCGCCGCCAACATAACCGGTACCATGCTGGCTTCGCGGGAAGTCCTGAAGTATATGATACCCAATCGAAAAGGTGCGATCATAAGCATCTCCTCCGACTTTGGCAAAAGGGGCGAAGCTGATAGGTCCGCCTATTGCTGTACAAAGTGGGCACAGGTCGGATTCACGCAGTGCCTTGCACGCGAAGTCGCGAAGTATGGGATCAGGGTGAACTGCGTATGCCCGGGCACGGTGGCCGGGGACAGGATCATGACTTTGGTGAAGGCGGAGGCAAAGCGGCTTAACATCAGCGAAGAGGAGTACTACAAGATGCTGGTTGCCGAGACGCTAATAGGCAGGCTGGTCACCGCTGAGGAGATCGCGGATGCTGTCATGTACTTGGCTAGCGACGCGTCAAGCGCGATAAATGGACAGTCGATAAACGTGTGCGGAGGAACGGTCTTCAACTAACGAGTCCGAAACGAAGCACGACCTTGACAGCTCTAGAACGGATTATGCAGGTGCTGGGAACGGCATCAGATAGAACCATGGGGAATAGACTGGCAGATATTGACTAATCGGCATGGCGAATGCCGATAAAAAGTCCATACGACCGATAACGCCAGACCCTGTACGGAAAGGGGCAAGGCAATGGAATTGGCAGGCAAGACCGCTTTTGTTACTGGAGCCAGCGGAGGGATCGGTTCTGCAATATGCAGGGCGCTGGCTGCCGAAGGAGCCGATGTGGCCATCTGCTTCCATTCGCACCAGAAAGCTGCCATGGACGTCGCCGATGAGATCCAGGCGATGGGCAGGAAAGCGATGACCTTCAAGCTGGACATATCCGACAAGGACGCAGTCTTCAACGCCATCGATATGGCAAGCGTCTGCCTGGGAGACATAGACATCCTGGTCAATAACGCAGGGATGACGATGACGGGAAGAATCGAGGATATCAGCGAGCAGGACTGGGACAGGTGCATGGCCATAAACCTTAAGGGACCGTTGTTCGCGACTCAGGCGGTACTCCCCTCGATGAAACGGAAGAAGAAGGGGACTATCATCAACATCAGCTCCCTTGGCGCGAAGATCGGCGGTATAAATGCCGCAGCATGCTACTCGGTATCAAAAGCGGGGCTATCGTGCCTTACCATCCAGACTGCCAAGGAAGCCTTAGGTTACGGGATAAATGTTAATGCCATAGCACCGGGGATCATCGATACCCCATTGCACGACGTATACGGGCAGCAGAGGAAAAGCGCGGCCTATGGTTCAATCGTCCGAGGTCCGGGAATGCCCGAGGACGTCGCAGCGGCCGTCGTATTCCTAGCATCAAGGGGAGCGAGCTACATCACCGGAGAGATATTGGATGTCAACGGGGGAGCATTGATGGACTGACCCACTCCCTTTTGAAGTAAAGACATTGATAAAACAAAGAAGATATGGGGGCGATGATCATCGGTAAAGCAAGAGTTGGATTCGTAGTAGTCGCCAGCCGTTTTGAAAGCGGCGGGGAAAGGGCAAATGACTTTACGCTAAGAGCCAAGAGCATGCTTGAAGGAGCAGGGTATGAAGTCTGCATGGCCGGCAAGACCGTATGGGATGCGGCCGACGCTTTATCTGAAGCTTCGAAATTCGCTGAGAAGGACCTGGACTTCCTCCTGGTTTTGCATGCCAGCTGGGTCCTAGATTCGTTGCAGTATCTGTTTATCAACACGCTCAGGGTACCTATGCTGATGTGGGCCGTACCCTACACGGAGACCTTCTCCCTCGGGTGCGTGCAACATTTCGGCAGCATATTATCACAGCAGGGGATTCCGTACGATTTCGTATACGGGCTACCTGAGGATAAAGACCTGCAGAACGAACTTGAAGTGTTCGCTTCCGCGGCTAAAGCATATAAGACCGTGAGCAACTCAAAGATCGCACTGCTTGGACCCAGGCAGACTTGGAGGGTGGCAAACTCCCAGGACATGACATCAGAGGAATGGGAATTCTCGGATGTGTTCGGCACGACCATAGTACATATCGAGATGACGGAATTGCTTGAGCTCATAAAGGAGCAGAAGGATACAGACGCGGCAAAGGTGCTTGAGGATAAGCGCAAGGCGGGACTGGGAAGGTCTATCGCCGAAGAAAGCCGCCTGATATATGAGGCCAAGGTATATCTGGGTATGAAGGAGCTGTTCAGGAAGTACGGCCTTACGGCATTGGCTGCCGAATGCTACCCGGATTTCGGCGGGATGGCTAACCTGCCGTCCTCATGGTTCGCCGATGAGGGCATAATAGTGGATACCGAGGGTGATATCTCCCATACTGCCATCATGGTAGCGCTGAACGAAATATCGGCAGGAGCAACGGCATTGGCCGAAATAGGCAATATTGACAAGGCTAACGATGCTCTCCTGCTCGCGCATGAAGGAAGCAGCGCCCATTCGCTGGCTGCCGACCTGGATAAGGTGCAGCTTTCGCCTTTGGGGGATAACGGAGTCTTTGTCGGTCTTCCGTTAAAGCCTATGAAGAAAGCCACAGCGATTAACCTGTGCGGCAAGGCGGGCAACTATACGATGACCGTAGTAAAAGGTTCCGTTCTCGAGGTGAGCAAGGAGGAATGGGTAGAAGGCGGAAGCAAGCTCGTCGCCAAGTTCAAGCCTCAGGACTGCGGAGCCATGAAGGCGTATAAGAAGATGCTTGAAGCCGGTGCCGACCACCACCTGCTCGTCAGGGAAGGGGATCTGAGCAAGAAGCTGAAGGCGTTCTGCTCTCTGGCAGGCATAGACATGGTACTCATCTAGCAGATACCGGCTTAAGGTATATAGACAGCCTAGAACGACAGACGCCGGTTATGTGAAGGTAGCCCTCTTTATGGGATAAAGCTAAGGTCCCATCTAGAGGGCTATCTTTATAATGCATAAATTGCCAATGCATCATCAAATGATCGATGAAGGAGTCGTGTAGCGATAAAGGTACATCAAGCATCAATCTACTTAACATTAGAATTCAGGGACATTTTAAAGCTGGACGTAAGAATCCTTAATCGCAGGACAAGCTTCGGATAACTCGCTATCAGGTGTTGGCCAGTTGAAAAGCTCGCCGATCACCTTTATCCTTGCCAGGTCCTTCAGTGTAAGATCGTTCTTCTTCATGAATTGAGCTTCAAGCCTGGTGACATTCCTTTCCCAGGCTTTTGCCGATAATATCAGGCCTTTTACGGTTCCGTCGAGAGGGAAAGTGGATAGTGCTTCAATCATTGCCTTCTCTTGAATGACAACTAGCTCATAGAAATAGCCACGCATTATATCTTCGTCCAATTGTGCACCTCGAATGCTAAAATGGACTATTCTATTACTATTTATACAGCACTTATATATTTCCAGCAACACGTAGGCCGATGGATGAAGGAAAAGGAGCAGCTGAATCCACATACATTAAGTTATGATGCATCTCTGGATAGATCTCGTAGGATGTCGTTGTGCCAAAGAAGAAAGTGCTGGCCTCACACTAGAAGGCCAGCACTTAACAAAGAAACCACGAGCACTCAGATACCGTATCTAGCAAGTAGATTGTCACCCACGATGTATATCGAGTCCTTTGCCGGCAGCAGGGATACAGAACCTTTCAGTCCACTCAGGTTATACCGCGACACCGTCTCTAGATTAGTTCCAAGCACCATCAGCCCGCCATTGACCGGGACATAGTACCGCGAACCGATGAAAATAGGTTCTCCCAAGACCGTTTCAGTATATGATGATTGCTTTAGCTGGGTGCCTTTCTTTATGTCGACCGTAGATATACCCTTGCCGTCCTTGCCTACTATCAGGGCCTGGTTCGATTGGCCGACACAAACGTATTTCGGAGGATCCACCTTGAGCCTCCACTCATAAAGGTACTTGTCGACCGTGTTCCAGCTGACCAGGCCAGAGTAATCGGCAGATATTAGCGCTTTCGTCTGGCTCACGGGTTTTATCAACCTTATGGTGAAAGGCTCTACCGCCTTGAACTGGGCTACGGTATTGCCGTCACTGATGTTGAACATGTTGATGTAATCATAGCCGTCGACGGGATTGGGATTGGTGACGTCAAAGAATACTTTCCCCACTAGTATGCACTTTCCGTTACCCATGTAGCTCAGGGACCAGACCGGTCCCACTATCGTGGGGAATCAGCAGTCCTCCGGCATATAGTATTCCCAAAGAAGCTTCCCTTTATCATCGAGCTCGAATAGGCCGTTGGCCCATCCGACCAGTAGCTTGCCTTCGACGAAGGCGAACGAGTATACTTCCCCGAACGCATCGGTCTTCCATATCATCTTACCTGCGCCGGATACTTTGAAGACGGTTTTATTAAGCGCGGCATAGAGATTTCCGGCATCATCGGTCGCCAAGAATTTGACCTGTCCGCCAGCGTCCCAGCTCCATTTCGTGTTCCCATCCGCGTTTACAGCGACGACCTTGCTGCCCGATATCACTGCGATACCGCCGTCAGGTAAAAGGACAGGGGTCTTTGCGCCGTCGACTCGTAACGCCCAGTCGGCGCCGGCAGCGGATGCGGACATAAAGCACAATGACAGAATTAGCGTCAGCAAAGCGATTACATATACTTGTTTGCGCATGTCATCCCCTCACCCCTTAAAGAACTGATTATCGAACATTGTGTATATATAATTATACGACTAATGCGGATCCTCATCATAGAATCTACTGAAGGCCCGGATGAAGCGAGGAACGTGCCATAGCCATGCCGTCACATACGGCATAGTGAGTTCACCTTATAGCCCTCGCTATCTTTGACAGCTCGTTTTTAATGCCGCTATGCGCTAGCACGTACAGATGCGTCTTGGCCCGGGAGAATGCAGTATAGTTCCTCATTTGAGGTTGCATGTCTTCGCCGCTCAGCTTGTACACGTCGGCGACTATCACGACCTTCGCCTCAAGGCCCTTGAACCGCTGGATCGTCGTGAACTGGACGGTACCTGGTACTTTCTCATAGCTGCGATCAGAATCCAAGAACCCGTACGAACATACGCCCTTAAGAGAACTTAGGTCATTGAAGCAGCCCTTCGGGTTGTTCTCGCCCATATGGGATATGACGACCACGTCCTCTAGAGGCACTTTCTCGCTGATCAAGTATTTGATTATCTCCACAAGCAAGGCGCGCTGCTCTGTGTTCGTCCCATAAGGCTTTATCGTGATGGGCAACCCGTCGACTTCACTGTCGGTGACTACGGAAATGCCTGAAGCGGAATTTAGGAAATCGACGATCCTCCTTGTGCTCCTGCAGTTCTTGGTAAGCTCGAAGCTTACGAAGCCATAGCTTTCCGCCAGGGAATCTACCGCATCATCCAGGACCCGAGACATGCCGGGGTTGAAGATGTTCTGCATCGCGTCGTAGAAGATCGCTATCCTCCCTTTTCCCAGGCCCCCCTTGACTAAAAGGTCGAGGCATAGCAGCCTGGTATCGCAAAGTATGTCCTGTGCTTCGTCGATGATCAGGCAATCGAACCTATCTTCCTCAACGATTCCATCCTGTCTGATGAATTCGTCGGGAAGCTGCTTTGCGAAGAAATCGGACAACTCAACTTCCGGCGCCTTGTAGCCGTCTTCTCCATGCACTGCTTGGTATAGGAAATTGTCGAAGTTATCGTAGTGTACGTTTTCCATGGCCCGCGTTCGGGCAAGGTAGTTCTTTATCAGTTTGTTATAGCTCAGGAAGAGGACCTTGTTGCCCTGGTCGGATAGCCTCTTGGCGTGCTCTATCGCGATCATGGTCTTGCCGGTGCCAGCACCTCCTGACACTAACAACCGCCTATTTCTCTGAAGCGAGCGGAGGAGAGCATACTGCTCCTGCGTCATTTCGTTCAGCCGTCTTTCTATACCGTCCAGCTGGTCGTTCAGATCCGGTATGTAACCGAAGTCACCTACGAGGTAATCTTTGACGACCTCCATATCCTTCCTGTACGTGAGCCTCGTTCCGGCAACACCATTTAGGTTCTTGCACTGCTCTTCCGAATAGTCATAGCAATCCTTGATGAACTTGTCGAAATCGTCAAGGCTTCTTGTCTTGTCGAACGTAAGGTCGCGCACGACGTCGATGCCCTTGAAACTAAGCGGCGCATCCGGGAACACTACGCCGTAAGAGAACTGGGTATGTGAGATGTCGCCGGATCTGAAATGTCCCCTGAACCGCTCCCTCAGCGCATACATGTTGTCCAGCGCCTGTCGATAGGGACCGGCTCCCCCGAAATGCCTTCTGCCTTCGTGATCTACGTAGAACCACTCGTTGTCCTTTCGCTCTACGCCCCCGCCCTTGACCTCGAGACAAAGGATGCCCCTTTCGCAGATGACGACATAGTCGATCTCGTGCTGCTTCCTCATATCGAAACCAAGCGAATGGATCACGTATCCGTTTACCGATGAGCGTCTCAGATATTCGAATACATCCCTCTCCCCCTGACTGCAGAACCTGTCAGCCCCTATGTCCGCTGGCAACAAGACCGGCATCGAGAAACCCCCTTCACGGATCGTATGCTATAGACATTCAGTGATGATCGGTGCGCTACCTTTCGATGAACGGATATGAGCGTTGATTTAATACCAAATAATGATTTGACTGTCAAATATGTAATCGCTAATAGGAAATATACTAAAAAACTAGCATTCAATTAGGACGTCTAGTTCATGAACAATGCTAAATTATAAATATAAACATTCTACTATTATTGTATACATTAATTGGTCCTTGAAGCCAAATTTTCCAGTGCACATCTTTTAGGACATAAAGAATGAAATATGAAGCTCCGTGCCATAAATGCACATAGAATGACTTTAGATCGTTGGTAACAGTTACCATCAATCATCTTGCTCGTTGATTCTATCTTTATAGAGCTTGATAAGGCGTTATTGGGGCATCTATAATATCCGTAAGATATTTGAATGAAATATCACACATATATTAGAGAGGATGCTTGCTATGGAAAGGGTCCTATTAGTGGAGAACATCTACTCCCAACTTAAAGAGGACATCATAAACCTAGAATACAAGCAAGGTATCATCATTGGCGAAAAAGAGTTGGCGGCCAAATACAGCGTAAGCAAGACACCCGTGAGGGAAGCACTTAACAGGCTCTGCCTGGAAGGCTACATAGAGAAATTCCCAAACAAAGGCTATATGGTGAAAGGTTTTACCGTAAAAGACCTGCAGGACATATTCCAATACCGAAGCATACTTGAGTGCGCAGCAATAGAGTTAACCATTAGTTATGCCTCGGACCAGGAGATCAGCCTTCTACGGCAGGCAACGGACATTCAGGACACAAATACCGATATAGACAAGGCAAGGATCTACAACGACATCAACCATAAATTCCATCTTGCAATGGCATATCTATCTAAGAACCCCTACTTATCCAATGAACTAGAGAACATACTCAACCAAACCCGGAGGATCTTGCTGCTTGATATGAGATCCTACGATATAGACAGACTCACGAAATCCCACCTGGCTATAATCGACTCCATAGAGAAAAGAGACTCAGAAGCCGCAAAGGCCCTAATAAAAAGCCATATCTACGATGCCCAACTAAGAATCTACATGAAACAGACGAGCTGAAAACAGCTGCGATTGGAGATGTATTCGATCAACCATGGAAACCATCGGAAAAAATAAGAATATCGTGATAATGGTGACGGGCGGGACAATCCTTTGTAGTTATGACGCTTCCAGGCACGAATCGATACCTAATGTGCCTGTAGATGATATATCGGATTTCGTAAGTCCTCATAAAAGAGGCTACGGTGTCGTCGTAAAGGAGTTCAGCAATATACCCAGCCCCCATCTGTCATTGGAATTGGGCGAGAAGCTTCTAAAGGAAGCTTCCGAGATATTATCGCGGGAAGATACCGCAGGGCTGGTCGTAGTCCAAGGTACGGATACCTTGGAGGAGATCGCCTACTTGTTTTATCTGGTATTGGACACCGATAAGCCCGTAGTGTTCACAGGCTCCATGAAGAGCAGGGACGAGCTCTATTCGGACTACAAGGGCAACATAGACGGAGCGGTAAAGATAATCGAATCAGGGAAGGCTGCCGGACGCGGTGTCATGGTCTACCTCAACCAGGAGATACATTCGGCAAGGTATGTATCAAAGGACAATACGAACAACATAGCCGCATTCAAATCACCGCAGTTCGGACCGATAGGGGTGCTTTACGACAACGAGGTCGCCTTCCTTGGCAAGACAGAGGCGGAGGCACACTTCAGTCCAGTGAAACTAGACAATAACGTACAGCTTATACGCATGACCTATAGCACGAACGAATTGCTGCTTAGATCATGCATCAATGAAGGGGTGCCGGGAGTCGTCATTGAGGGTTTCGGAGCGGGAAATGTGCCTCCAAGCTTGATTCCAGCCATCAAAGACGCGATTTTTGCCGGGATACCCGTAGTTCTTACATCTAGGTGCCATACGGGGCATGTCGTGGAGACCTACAGCTATGAGGGAGGGGGAGCCGAGCTAAGAAAGCTCGGTGTGATAAATGGCGGGAACCTAGGCGGGATCAAGGCCAGGATAAGGCTAATAGTCCTGCTGGGAATGCAACTGGGCATAGATTTCGTAAAAGAGAACTTCTAGGGTTACAGCATCAATCAAATCTATCTTCTTAGAAAGGGGCATTACGATGAAAAAAGGTTTCAATTTCCGTTCAGTGGCAGTATTGGCGCTAGTTATCTGTTTCGTAGCGCTCATCGGAAGCGCGACTCTGGGTGCAAAGCTCTACACCATGGGCACATCTTCCTCAGGCGGCTCGGTTTATCAGGTCGGAGCGGGCATCGCCAACCTCCTGAACGGAAAGGTGAGCGGCCTAAATATCCGCGCGATGTCAACTGGCGGCGCGGTAGATAACGTGGGGATGATGAGCCGTAACGAAGCGGACTTCGCGATGAACGCCTCCAACGTGAACTACATGGCATACAACGGCCAGTTACAAGGAATGAAGGCGCAGAAAAACATCAGGGGAATCGCTAGCGTGTATCCTAGCGTATTCCACTTCATAGCCCTCAAGAACAAGAACTTGAACTCGATAGCGGACCTTAAGTGGACGAAGGGCTCCGTTGGAGCATCTGCTTCTGCCACCGATGTCTATACCCAGCACGTTCTCGGTTATGCCGGCATTGACTACAAGACCCGCAAGGATATCACCGCAGTGTATTCAGACTCCTCAAGTGCTGCCGACCTGCTGAAGGACGGTCACATAGACTGGGCGCATTTCCCTCTGGGCGTTCCTGGCTCCACGGTATTGGACCTTGCTCTTACGGCCAAGATCAACATCATCCCGATAGAAGGAGCATTCAGGGACGGCCTGCTTAAGGAATATCCTTTCTATATTCCCTACACCATCCCGGGAGGCACATACAACGGCTTCCCCGATCCGATCGAGACCGTCGGCTGCGTAATCACCTTCGTATGCGATGAGAAAGTTCCTGCCGACCTTGTTTACCAGATAACCAAGGCCCTCTGGGAGAACATCGACGACGCCAAGAGAATTAACAAGGCCATGTCGTGGATGAGCACGAAGAACGCCTTCTCTGGCATCGGCGTCCCGCTACATCCCGGAGCGGAGAAGTACTACAAGGAGATCGGCATCATTAAGTAACGAAGGGCATCTACCTTTCACAACATAAGTTAACGATAATCGGCCGATTGGGTTGGCAGATGCCATCCCAATCGGCTGCCATACAAGACCCTTGGATCTAACAAGGAGGACTTAACATGAGGAAAATGTTGATGGAGTTCCCGGATTTCGATACCAAGATGGTGATAGAACTCGATGAGACTAATAAGGAACTCTGCGATGAGGTATGGAACGCCCTGCCTTTTTCCAGCGTGCAGGAACACGGGATGGTGACAGGCGAGATCATATACTGCTGGGTGCCAGTCCTTAGCCAGGCCAAGATAGAAAAGAAACAGCTGCATACGGAATCTCCTGTCGGAAGAGTCTCATACTCCCAAGGAACCGGCAACAAGATAATCATCAAATATGGCGAATGCAGCGAAGACCTTTATGCTCCGGTCCTTGGCCTCATTGACGAAAAGTACCATGGCGAGCTTAAAAGAGTGAGCCGCGAAGTCTGGTTTAACTATTTCAACGATAAGAAGGTACTCATCGTCAATTTCAGCAAATTGGAAGCTTAGGAGGAACGAAGATGGAGAAGTGGTTGGATCTTAAGCATAGGATCTCGGAAGAGACAAAGAGGATATGGCTCCAGGAACCGGATGAGTTGAAGATCCAGAGGTTGGGACTTCTGAAGAACAAGGCAGGCTCTTACGGCCAGTACTTCGGTACCTGGGATTTCGCAAATGGTATGATGAGGGACCTTTCCATGTACACGATGTATCCTTTGTTTAAGCTATTCATATCGGACAAGTACTCCCTTGATCAGATGAAGGACATGTATACACAGATAGTCCCCGTATATACGGAATACCTGAGGTATTCCGGATATCCTACGCTTGGGAAGTACTGTACCGAATTCCGCAAGATAATGCCCGATATCACAGATAAGGAACAATTCCTCGAAGTCTACAAGGCCCTTCTTATGTATTCGAACAAGCTGGCCGCCTGGGTGTACCACTACGCGCCCTGGGAGATGGGCGTAGTCTACAGGCAGAAGAACGAGGAATGGGTGAAGGAAGCCGCAAGGCTCCTATCCGTCCAAGACTAAGCTTCGGCTCGTGCGGCAAAGGAGGGCATTGATGCGTAAAATCCATGTAAAGTTCCCTGAGTTCCAGGTGAACCTGGTAATAGAGATGGACGAGAGAAACAAGGCGCTGTGCGACGAAGTATGGGAAGCCCTGCCATTCGACGGGGTCCAGGAGCATTCGATGGTGTCCGGCCAGTCCATGTACGCATGGGTCCCGATGATCAGCACCGCCAAGGTTCCCGTCAAAATGCTGAGGACTGAGGCGCCGATAGGATGGTGCGCCTTCAACCAGGGTACCGGCAATAAGATCTCTATGAAGTACGGAGATCTGTCTGAGGACCTGTACGGGAACTCACTAGGTTTCATACCTCAGGAGTATCATGGCGTGCTGAAGATGATAGGACGCGAGATATGGGCCAACTACTTCGGCGACAAGAAAATATACAGGGTCTGCTTCAGTAAAGGAGCATGATGTCCTGATCGTTTTGCGAGAGCATGGGGGTATTCACGATGGCTAAATTAAAAAGGGAGTTCAACCTGGAGGATGCAGACGAGCTCAGCAAGACTAGGAAGCTCGGAAATTCCTTCTGGGGCAATGTGATCAAAGTAGCTTCTATCACATTGTCATTATTCCACTTATACACCGCGGGTTTCGGGTCTTTGCCTCTTATACAGCAAAGGTCTTTCCACTTGGCATTCGTTCTGTTCATACTATTCTTGCTGTTCCCGATAACGAAGAAGTCATCCAGGAAGAAAATGAATATCATCGACCCGATCCTGGCCTTGACGGCTTTGTTGGCTAATTTCTACGTCTTCTACAGATACGATCTAATAGCCGCAAACTCAGGCATACTGACCACGTTGGACCTAATAGTGGGCGGAATACTGATAGTTCTGGTGATAGAGGCCATAAGAAGAGCGTCTGGGGAAGCACTGCCCTACATGATGATAGGATGCTTGATATATGCCTATTTCGGGCGTTATTTCCCGGGCTTTTTGCAACACTACGGTCTTTCCGTCAGAAGGATAATCCAGTACATGGTCTGGTCGACCGAAGGCATCTACGGTATAACCCTGGGTGTCTCGGCTACGTTCCTGTTCTTGTTCATACTGTTCGGGGCGGTGCTTGAGAAGACCGGCCTTGCAGCCATCATCAATGACCTTGCACTTGCGATAGCAGGAAGGTCAAGGGGAGGACCTGCAAAGGTAGCAATAGTCGCAAGCGCGGCGCTGGGCACCATCTCGGGAAGCGCCGTCGCAAACGTCGCTACGACGGGCGTGTTCACCATACCCATGATGAAAAAGATGGGCTATGCGCCCCCGTTCGCGGCAACTGTCGAAGCCGTGGCCAGCACAGGCGGAATGATCATGCCGCCCATCATGGGAGCAGCTGCTTTCATAATGGCGGAGTTCCTCGGGGTCCCTTACGTCAAGATCATGACGGCGGCGATAATCCCGGCGCTCCTTTACTACTTCTCGATCTGGGTGGTAGTCGACCTTGAGGCGCAAAGGCTCAACCTTAAGGGCATATGCAAGGCCGATATGCCGAACGTATGGAAGATAATGAAGGAAAAGGGCTACATGCTACTTCCCATCGCAGTCCTGATTTATTTCCTGATGACAGGGTCTACTACACTCAGGGCTGCCTTCTACTCGATAATATCGGCGATAGTCCTCTCATACCTTAGGGCCGACACGAGGATGACACCGAAGAGATTCCTTGAGACACTAGAGAATGCAGGTCAGGTCGCCATACCGGTAGCCAGCATCTGTGCCGTGTCGGGCATCATGATAGGCGTGTTCGGAGCCACGGGCCTTGGACTCGTCCTGGGAGACGGACTTTTAGCGATGGCAGGCGGCAATTACTACGCAACCGTGATACTAATAGCCATAGCCAGCCTGTTCCTCGGTCTAGGTTTACCTTCTACGGCCTGCTACATCATAGTCTCGACGCTTGCCGCGCCGGCTCTGATAAAGTTTGGCATAGATGGCATACCTGCGCACTTGTTCGCTTTCTACTTCGGAGTGCTGTCCGTCATATCCCCGCCCATCGCGACGGCTTCGTTCACGGCCGCGGGGATTGCGGGGTCCGATCCGAACTTAACGGGATGGATGGCCTTCAAGTATGCGATACCTGCGTTCCTCATCCCGTTCATATTCATTAGCTCACCCGAGATGCTGCTGATCAATACCAATATATGGCAAGTAGCGATAATACTCGGAACCGCCCTCATAGGTGTCTACGCTCTGGCGGCTGCCACCACGGGATACCTTTTCGGGAACCTGAAGATGCCTGTAAGGATCATCCTTGGCGTAGGCGGGGCCTTTATGATGACTACATCGCTGTTCGGCAACTTGACCGGAATAGCTCTTACTACGCTGGGCGCGTTCCTGGCCTATAGGAACAGGGATAGATCAAGGGTTAAGGAAGCCGTAACCGCAGATTAGACCTGATTGTTAGTACAACATGCAATTACGTCCAGGTTGACTGCGCCGACGACGTCCATACGCAGATAGGCGGTGGCTTTACCCACCGCCTATCTGCGTCTTTATCCCATTGTCCATCACGTTGTAGTTCTAGACCTGGCTCCTGTCCTCATAATGCGTGTGCAGGAGTTCATGGGACTTGTGCCCCAGAGGTTCGATCAGATAGTCATTATAGAGCTCACGGACGGCGGGATTGTCATGCGACTTCCTCATCTTGAGCGATCTGTCCGCGGCATATGTTCCCTCTATCCTCATGACCCTTCTGTCATAGTCCGTCCCAATCGGCTGGCCGCCACCTCCGATGCAACCGCCCGGGCAGGCCATCACCTCGATGAAGTGCCACGGGGAGGTATTGGACCTTACCATGTCCATGACCTGGCTCGCGTTCTTGAGGGTGTGCGCCACCGCGAACTTGAGCTCGAGGCCGGACAGCTTGTCGTACGGCGCGGCAAGTTTCTCGGGCAGCTTCACCGACATCTGCTTTATGCCTTCCATCCCGCGCACGTCCACGAAATCGAGGTTTTCCCCAAGGTCCGTCCCGGTGATGATCTCGTACACCGTCCTAAGAGCCGCCTCCATGACCCCTCCGGTCGCGCCGAATATGACGGCGGCGCCGGTAGATATTCCGAACGGGGCGTCATATTCTTCCGGTTCCAGCTCGTTTAGGTCCAGCCCTGATTCCCTGATCATCCTCGCAAGCTCCCTTGTGGTGAGCACGGCGTCAACGTCCTTGAAACCGGAGCTTACCATCTCAGGCCTTTCGCACTCGAACTTCTTCGCCGTGCATGGCATGACCGAGACGCTGTATATGGAACCGGGATCGATGACGGCCTTCTTGGCGTAGTACGTCTTGGCCAGCGCCCCGAACATCTGCTGCGGGGACTTGCATGTCGACAGGTGGTCCAAGCAGTCGCCATAGTAGTGCTCGCAGTACTTTATCCAGCCCGGGCTGCAGGAGGTTATCATCGGCAGCTTGCCGCCAGAAAGGGCCCTGTGCAGAAGCTCCGTGCCCTCCTCTATGATCGTAAGGTCGGCCGTGAAGTCGGTGTCGAACACCTTGTCGAACCCGAGCCTCCTGAGCGCCGCCACCATCTTGCCCGTCACGAGAGAGCCGGGCTCCATGCCGAACTCCTCGCCCAGAGCGACCCTGACCGCCGGCGCGGTCTGTACTACGACATGCTTGGCTGGATCGTTGATCGCGCGCCACACCTCTCCCGTTGAATCCCTCTCCGTGAGGGCTCCTGTGGGACATACCAGCACGCACTGCCCGCACATCGCGCACGAGGTGGAATTCATAGGCAGTTCGAACTCCGGGGCCACCACGGTCTCGAAGCCCCTTCCCTGGGTGTTGACGGCCCCCACCCCCTGGACCTTTGCGCACACCGCGACGCATCGCCTGCACAGGATGCACTTATCGGGATCTCTTACTATCGAGAAGGTGGACTTGTCCTGCTCGTGGTGCGCCCTCTCGCCCTCGTATGCGATCTCCCTGATGCCCATGTCGTTCGCCAGCTGCTGCAGCTCGCACTTGCCGCTCCTTACGCACTTAAGGCAGTCATAGGGGTGGTTTGAGATGATCAGCTCCACGACGGCCTTCCTAGCCTGCTTGGCGGCGGGGGAGTTTGTCCTCACGACCATGCCCTCTGCCACCTTGGTTGTACAGCTGGTAACGAGGCCCTTCGCGCCCTCTACTTCCACCAGGCATACCCTGCATGCGCCTATCTCGTTTATGCCTTTCATGTAGCACAGGGAGGGGATCCTGATGCCTGCCGTCCTGGCGGCTTCGATTATGGTCGTGCCCTCTAGGACGCTGATGCTCTTGCCGTTGATCGTCAGATTCACCATTCCAGGAAACCTCCCTTCCCTAGTCCCGGACGTCGCATTGGAAGCACCTTGACGCTTCCGCGAGCGCGTCCTCGACCCTTAATCCTAGCTCGACTTCCTTGAAGCAGCAGATCCTATCGGCCGCCGGCAGCTCCTGCATCACGGCCCGCGGCATGGGATCTTCGATGACCTCCCCTACCAGCGTACGGACAATCGGCTTGTCTGCGGTCTGATGCCAGGCGCCCTCCAGCTTCTTGTCTATCGCCAAAGCCGCCTTCCTGCCGGCGCCTATGGCCGCAACCACGGTCCAGGGGCCGGTGGCGCAGTCGCCTCCGCTGTAGAGCCTCTCCACGCTCGTCTCGCCGGTGTTCGGATCCGAGACGACGATCCCGGATTTGGTGGTGATGAGCTCGGGAAGGCCTTCCTTGAACGTCGGGTCGGGATTCTGGCCTATGGCCGCAAGCACGTTGTCCACGACTATGTCGGAGGTACCGTCGGTCTTCTCCGGCCTCCTCCTTCCGGACTTGTCGAACGCGCCGAGCTTCATAGTGTCGCATCTGAGCCTGAGCTTGCCGCCGGCTGGTTCTATCGAGGCGGGCGCGGTCAGGAAGTGGAACTCGATCCCCTCTTCCATGGCGGCCGCCACCTCCGCCTTGTCGGCTGGCATGTCCTCGCGCATCCTCCTGTATACAAGGTGCACCTTGCCGGCCCCGAGCCTCAAGGCTGTGCGCGCAGCGTCTATTGCCGAGTTCCCGCCTCCGATGACGGCGACCGAGCCGCCGATACCGGTCGTATTACCAAGCGCGACGTCCCTGAGGAATTCGGTGGCCGAAAGGACGCCGGGCAGGCCGTCTCCCGGTATGCCGAGGCTCTGCTCCAGATGCGCCCCGACGGCCGCGTATACAGCGTCGTTCTCTTCCAGCAGTGTCTTGATAGGGATGTCCTTTCCGACCTTGACGCCGAGCCTGATGTCCACCCCGGCCGCCTTGATGTTGTCGATCTCATGCTGCAGCGTGTCCTTGGGCAGCCTGTATGCCGGTATACCGACGGCCATCATGCCGCCGGCCACAGGCAGAGCCTCGTATACTTTCACGTCGTGCCCGGCAAGGGCCAGGTAGTAGGCGGCCGTTAGCCCTGACGGGCCGGCCCCTATGACCGCCACCTTCTTGCCGGTCCTCGTCACGATCGGGGATATGCAGGTGTGGACGCTGTCGTAATCCGCCGCGAATCTCTTCAGCGCCTTTATAGCGATGGGTTCGTCTGTATCGCGCCTTCTGCAGTGCCCTTCGCAGGGATGGTCGCAGACCCTGCCGCAGACCGCCGGGAACGGGTTCGTCCTCTTGATCAAATCGACGGCCTCGTCGAACCTCTTCTGTTTGATCAGCGCGATGTAGCGCGGGACGTCCACGTCAGCGGGGCAGCTGTTCTTGCACGGCGCTTCGAAGAGCGTGGCACAGGTCGAAGCTTCGCACTTCTTCTGCTCGATGTGGGATACATATTCGTTCTTGAAGTGGCGTATCGTGGATTCGACCGGATTAGGGGCCGTCTGGCCCAGGCCGCAGAGCGACGTGGACTTCACGATCCTGCTGAGTTCCATCAGCAGCTCTATGTCGCCGTCCTTGCCCTTGCCCTTCGTTATCCTGTCGACTATCTCGTACATACGCTTCGTGCCGATCCTGCAAGGCGAGCACTTGCCGCAGGATTCGTCCTGGATGAAGGCCAGGAAGAACTTGGCGAGGTCCACCATGCAGGTGTCTTCGTCCATCACTATAAGTCCGCCGGAGCCCATTATCGTGCCGAGTTCCTTGAGTGTCTCGTAGTCGACGGGCGTGTTCAGGTACTGTGAGGGTATGCAACCTCCGGAGGGCCCGCCAGTCTGGGCGGCCTTGAACTTCCTTCCGTTGGGTATGCCCCCGCCGATGTCGTAGATGATGTCGCCGAGCGGAGTGCCCATGGGCACCTCGACGAGGCCCGTGTTCCTTATCTTGCCCGCGAGGGCGAAGACCTTCGTGCCCTTGCTCTTCTCGGTACCGATTGCCGCGAACCATTCCCAGCCGTTGAATATGATCTGCGCCACGTTGGCGTACGTCTCGACGTTGTTGAGCACCGTGGGCTTGCCCCAGAGGCCTTCCTGGGCAGGGAACGGGGGCCTGGGCCTCGGCTCGCCCCTTCTTCCTTCCACGGATGCGAGCAATGCCGTCTCTTCGCCGCAGACGAAAGCCCCTGCGCCGACCCTGATGTCCAGATCGAAGCTAAAGCTCGTGCCCTGTATGGATTCGCCCAGCCAGCCAGCCTCTCTTGCCTGCTTGATCGCATGGCTGAGGTTCGCTATGGCAAGGGGGTACTCCGCCCTGACGTAAACGTAGCCCTGCTTTGCTCCGACCGCATAAGCCGCGATGGCCATGCCTTCTATAACCGAGTGGGGGTCGCCCTCGAGGACGCTCCTGTCCATGAAGGCCCCGGGGTCGCCCTCGTCGGCGTTGCAGACCACGAATTTCTCGTCGCCCTTCGCCTTGTACGTGAACTCCCATTTTAGGCCTGTGAGGAAGCCCGCTCCGCCGCGGCCTCTAAGGCCCGATGATTTGATGTCCGATATGACCTGTTCGCGGGGGATGCTCGTGATGCACTTGTTAAGTGCCTTGTAGCCGTCCCGCCCGAGGTAGTCCTCTATCCTGAGCGGGTCGATGATGCCGCAGTTCCTAAGGACGATCCTTTTCTGCCTGTTGAAGAAGGGGATGTCATCCATCGTGGGTTGGGCGGAGTCGGTGGAAGGGTCCGTCACCATGAGCCTCTCGACGGGCCTGCCGCCCAAAAGGTGCTCCCTGACTATGTCGGTTGCATCCTCCGGCCTGACCTTCTGGTAGAAGTAGCCGCCCGGCTGTACCACTACCGAAGGGCCCATGCCGCAAGGGCCCATGCATCCCGTCAGGACCAGCTTGACCTTCTCGCCCAGCTTGGAACTCTCGAGCTCGGCTTCGATCCGTTCCTTGATCTCCTGGCATCCCGACGAGAGGCAGCCGGCGCCTCCACAGACAAGTACCTCGTAAGCATAGCTGGACATTCGATTACCTCCAATGCTTTACATGCTAGCTGTTGTACTTCTCTAGAATTGGCTTGATCTTGTCGGATTTGAGCCTTCCGTGGGTCTGGCCGTCGATGCTGATGACAGGGCCCAGCCCGCAGGCTCCCATGCACCTCACAACGTTGATGCTGAACTTGCCATCCTTGGATGTCTCGCCGGCTTTGATGCCTATCTGGTCCTGGATCTCGTTAAGCACGGAATCGGCACCCCTGACATAGCAGGCGGTACCTAGACAGACGCTGATTTCGTGCTCGCCTTTGGGTTGCGTGGAGAAGAGCGCATAGAACGAGACTACGCTGTAGACGTCGGCTACGGGGATTCCGAGCCCGTCGGCTATCCTCTTCTGTACCTCGATCGGAAGGAAACCTATGAGCTCCTGGGCTTCGTGAAGGCACTGTATGAGAGAGCCCCTGGTGGATTTGTGCTTCGCTACGACAGCATCCAGGCCCTCCCACTGCTCTTTGGTGATCTTGTCCTTGCAAGTACATTCTGCGCAGGGCATTTGAAGATCCCTCCTGTCACTATGGGGTTGGATACCACGCGAAACTATGTCCTCGGTTTTGATTAGTAACGAATTTCACAATGTCTTTCTAACATTTTACGTTCAATTCGGTGGGTAATTATCGAATATGCGTGTATGTATAGTAGCGCAATCAGCCATCTGAGGTTTGCCGGGCCGCAGGTTCGTGTCTAGGATTCGTGGAAAATGATAAAATGTCCTGCATTCGAGGCAAATAGTTCAAAATATCGCAATCTGCAGGGCGTTTGCCGACTAACTATGCAATATGCCAGATAAAGGGCCTGTATGGAAATAACGGCTAAATAAAAGATGTCATGAGTGTGTAATCTGGAAAGCGATAGTTCTAAAAATATTGTATTAAAAATGGAACATCCTAATACATTGCATTTGATATGTACGGTGAGAAAGAAAGATGCAGGAGAAAAAGATGGAAAAAGTAAAAGCGGAATTACGATGGATGCATAAAGGGCACCTTTGAGGCGCGCCGTTGGAAGTTGGTTGATATCGGCAGGGCAAGGCGTGGGATAATGTGGGAAAGGACAGGAGGTGCTCCGATGGAGAATGAAGGCATATTGACTCCTTTCAAGCTGGCGGCGATAACGGCGGTATCGGCCGGGGCGATCTTCCTTACGCTGTTCGAGGGTGGCGCGGTCTTGTATTTCCTGCAGCCGGTCGCGATTGCCATCTCCCTTGCGGCCCTGGCGGGGGAGGTCGCCTATAGGAAGGATATCGGCAGGAAGGCCGCGAAGATGCCCGAGGCGTCGACGCTTATACTGGCGTTGGCGCTGCTTGCCGCAGCCAGTTTTACCTGGAGCGCCGACAAGGGGGCCACCTTGACGGCGGTGCCGGCATACCTGATGTATGCGACCGCCTTCTGGGCGGCTTCGAGGATGGTCCCTAAAGCAAGGCAGGCCACCCTTTTTATGATCTTCCTCCTGTCGGCGGGCATGCTCGGTTACTCGCTGTTCGCATGGGCCTTCACCGATGCGCAAGCACCGAGCCCTCCCAGCTTCCCTTTCGCCGCGGCTGACGGCTTCGCGGCGCTCGCGCTTGTGCTTTCGGCCTTTTCCTTAGGACTGCTGTTCGAGATGGTCATACGGGGCGAAGGGCAGGGCGAAGGGGCAGTCAGGATGGTAAAAGGATTCCTCTTTGCGGTCTCGGCGGCATCCGCAGTCGTCTCATGGGCCGCGCTCATGGTGTCAGGATCGCCCTTAGCTTTCTGTGCCGCAGTCCTTACCGCGGTGCTCCTGTCGATGCTGCAAGGTAAAGAGTCCAGGTTGAAGGCACTAGCGGTAGTAGCCTGCTTTATGGCCGTCGCCTTCGCCCTTGCCTGGTTCCTAACTGGAACAGGCAGTATCCGTGCAAGCGGCGGGGAAGGGGCGTTCATCTTCTCAAGGTTCGGACCGAGGCTGGCTAAGGAGCTGTACGACAGGGCTTATCAGTGGACGCTGGCGTTGCGCCTGGGGTTAAGGAGCCCCCTTCTTGGGTTCGGCGCGGGTACTTTCAAGGATGCCATGCCGCTTGTCTATCGCCCCGGGCTGCGTCCTGCAAGCGCAGATCCGATGGGGTTGCTCGTAGGGTCCTTCGCCGAGCTAGGAATCGCCGGATTTGTTCTTGCGGCCGGCCTTACGGGTGCGATAATGACGCTTGCCGCAAGGAAGGCCACTTCCGGAAGACGGCTTACGCCGGCGCTGCTCGGTCCGGTAATCGCCTCGACCCTCAGCGTGTTGACCGGCCCTTCCATACCTTCCGTCTGGCTGCTTTATTTCATAATCGCAGGATGCGTTTCGGCGGAAGCATCGAAGGGGAAAGCCGGGGATAGGACCGGTCACGGCAGGCTGTTTGCGGCGGCGATCGTCGTCGTGGCGGTGCTCTCATTCGCCATTAGCGCATGGTCGATGGTGGCGCTTCCTGTAAAGGAGGAGGTCCTACACCACTTGGGGCATGCCGGAGCGGAAGGTAGCGACGAGACCTATGAAGACGCCCTGGTGGACCTGGGAAGGGCGCGTTCGCTTGATCCGTTCGACAAGGAGCTGCTCTATGAGCAGGCCCGGATCGAATTCGTGTCCGAATCCTCGGAGGATGTGCCGGACTGCGCACCTGCGATGCAGAAAGTGGCAGACCTTAATGCGAGGTTCCCTTATTATTGGGAGGCCTACGTACTGGGAGGGATGATGAAGAAGGCCCAGGGCCTGCCGTGGACCAACGATATTGAGCAGGCCGCGCTCTATTCTGCCGGAAGCATCGAACCTCACCTCATGCTTATTGGCGAAGGGCTTAACGAGGGCGACATTAAGCTGGCGGAAAAATACGTGGGAAAAGCACTGGAAGAGAGGGACCAGCTGCTCTACAGGGCGCAGTTTGCAAACGTCGAAGGAGTAGTCGCGCTCTCCTGTCTTGTTGAACTTGAGGCGAAGGCCTACGTCCTTTACATGAAGCTTGGAGATGAGGACGCGGCTGCCTTGGAAGCAGGGCGGATGAAGGGCCTGTACGGGCTCAACACCGCCGTGGAAGAACATGTAAGGACCGTTTTGGGAAGATATGGGATGCGGCTTCCCGACTGAGTAGACGGCATCTTATTGACTAAGGAGGTCATCACTGAAGATGGCCTCCTCCGCTGACACTCCTTTGGGAATAAGGGTTCCTAGGTCTTACGGGCCTGCCCGTCATAATCTAGAGAGGCACCGCCCGGGCTTCCGCCATGCGAAAAAGGCTGCTTCCATCCGCCGCAGAAGGTCAGTACTCCAACTTGTACACTATCTCCCCGTCCTCTATCCTTCCGTCCGGGACGAAACCCAGGCTCTCATACAAGGCCTTGCCCCAGACGTTCTCGGGCTCGAAGCTAAGGTACACGGTTCTGCTACCGCTTTCCCGCTTGATGACCTCAAGCAGCAGTTCCATAGCACTACGACCATATCCGCGCGATTGGTGGTTCTCGTCGATCATGAGCCTGATTATCCAGTAGCTGCCGTCGGGATCCAGCCCGTGCATGCAGAATCCTACGGGAGTATCGTCGCAGTATATGGCCAAGGGCTTGCAGTTCGGCATGTAGTGGGCCTGAGCCAGTGAGAAGCTGTTGGGCGCAACGAAGCCCTTCTGTGATTCGGCTGTCTTCAGCTTGGCCACCTGGCGCCAGTTGTCCACGGTCACTTCCATGAGGCGTACCATCAAGAACACCCCCAGTATAATAATGGGCCTGCCCCCGATGAGGACGCGCTCCTATGATGGGCCGGCTAACCTGATGATACTGCATAATCGCATACTTTGGTATACAGAATCCATCGGGGCGGCATTGACGATATGCAGCGCAGGGTGCTGCGAAGTCGCTTTGTTGCCAAATGGGGGCTTTGAATTATTCATGTAGGAAGAGTGCCACAGGCGGCGAATTGACATCTATGAGGCATATGGTGCCTGTGAAGACCGCAGTCGTCGAAGGAGATTATGGTACTCCGGTGACCAGGGAACGAAGTCCTGGTATATGAAGGGCATTACCATGATGATCCGGGAGGAAGATCCGATGGACGATAAGGAAACGAACGCTAATAAGGAAAGCGAGAACAAGAAGTTCACAAAGGACCTGCTGATGGCGATATTGGTCACAGCCGTCGGTTTTGTGTTGCTCAACCTCACGTTCATGTTCTATGCCGGGGTCCATAACCTGGTATCGAAGCTCATAAGGAGCATGATGCACGAAGAGCCGCAGATGGAAGGATACACGCCGTACGTCATACACGGAGTCTGCACGCTGGCGGTGTTCCTCGTATCGTGGCTCGCTTCGAGGCTTAAGCTCCATGTGGCCTTAAGGGCGGCGATCCTTATGGTGCCTCTCGCCACGTCGCTGGTCGTGATAGGAATATTCTTCTATGAGATCCCCGCCCTTGCCTATGCGCTCGGCGCCGCAGTCTGCCTTTCGCTCCTAGGTTGGCTCTACTGGAAAAAGAAGCACTGGCTGTACATGTACTCGGTAGTGTTTGTAGGCATCGCCATACTGCTCATGAACCTTTTCGGCGTGGAGATCTAGGACTTGCCCCGGCAGGGCAGGACCGGGATGACGGGCGGGGCATGGAGGTTAGAATTCGGGGGCTATGAAAGAGCCCCACTCGGTACCAAGGATGTTGGCCAGATAATCCGAGGGGCCCGCATCGCCGTACCCTATGATGCCTGCTGTGAAGCTGGGTTCGTTGGCGACGAGAGAGCACCTAAGGTCGTATTCGGTGTAGCGGTCCTGCAGCAGTATCATCGAAAGGACCGAGTCGACGATATCAGCGTCGTTAGGGAACACTACGTGCGCCATCTCGTGCATGAGCGTCGATTTGACCATGAACTCGCCCTCCAGGCGCGTGCTCAGGCCTATGTACGCGGCCAGCGTGTCGAAGGCCTCGTCATAGGCCCATGTACACAACCCCAGGAGTTGAAGATCCTTGTCGGGCACGATAAAGACCATGCCGGGGCCCATCTCGAGAGCTTCTCCTCCCGGCACGATCACGACGTCTAGAATATCCTTGCCTAACAGGCGGGCCATCATGCATCCCGGATCAAGGAGGGCATCGTGGATGATTCTCAACGTGGCGGGGTCGAAGAGGCTGCCGTTGAACGGGTTCTCCTCGAATACTGCCACCTTGGCTGGAAGACCCGGGGCGAACCTGCTAAACCGAGGCGACCTGGCCATCGTATGGGCCATTTTGTATGCGAAACCACAAAAACCTTCCAGATCGTCCGAGACAACTTTAATGTCTGCCGTCACGCCATCAAACGCCCGCACGAATACGGTTCTGATGAAGTAGCCTGAGCCACCGGCCTGTACGGCGATCATCCCTGCTTCGGAAGGTACGGTGAAGGAAGAGGACCAGCTGCCGTCATCAAGAGAACGCGTGCTTGATAACAGCTCACCTCCGGTTCCGTATACCCTTACGTCGACCGGCGCAGGCATCTTGCTTTCGAGGTCGCATACCCTGCCGGAGATGTAAATAATAGAAGAGCCGCCGCAGGATATGTCGCGACCTGAGGCGGTCCTTCCCGTCGAAATGAAAGCGACGCAAATCATGATGACCATCGCGGCCAGCGTCCGTCTGCCCATGTACCCATCCACCTCTCGAAGCGTCAAATAATGGCTCCGATGGTGGCTTTCTTTATCAAGCCCCCCGTTTCCTGCCCAGAAGGTATGCCACGAGGAACAAGGCCCCGATCAAGACGAACGGGACGGACAGGATCAAGAAGGTTTCGGGGGAATCGTACGTCCCGAAATATAAGGTGAAAAGCACAGCCAGCAAGAAGAACGACACAGCGCCGTAATCGGGCCTGTTCCAGGAGATTGCCAGAAGTAGCGCTATCGCGACCGTCGGCAAGGAGTGCATGGCGAAACCGAGGAGCTTCTCCCACACGCTTGCGCTTCCTTCGAATACGTCGAAGGAGAAGAGAAGAAGGAAGATCGCGAAAACGATTGCGAGAATCCTGGCAGCCCAGACGAAGCGCATCGCAGTATCAGCTCTGTTCATCCGATCACCGCCTTTCATCCGTCGTTGTCATCGATCAAAGCGCGTTCTCATTTACGTCATGGTTCGGGCAACCCGACGAGCTTGCCCGAGAGGCTGTACTGCCCGGGAGATTCCGCTATCGCCCTCAGGACCGCGACGCCGCCTCTTATGGAGATGACCAGCTCCTTGGAAGCCGAGGCCACGAACCTGGCCGGGCCTATTATCGATATAAGGACCGTGAAGTCCTTCTCTACGTATTCGCCTGCGAGCCCTGTGATCTGGACGGTGACGTAGAACTCCTGGCCGACCTTCGTGGAGCCCGGGACCACTATATCGAACGAGACTATGTCCAGCCATACCGGACCGGCTATGCCCCCGTCTCCTTCCACGATGAGATCGGCGGCGCCCCTGGGGGCATCTTCCTTGAGCCTGAAGGCGACCTCCCTGTCCGAGTAGAGCAGCGGTTCTGAGACGATCGCGCCGTTTCCGCTGGATATCGTCACCCTGGGATAGGAATCCCCGTCATGGCCCGAAAGCCCGTACCCTTCCAGCATTACCTCCGAGCCCGTGAAACAAAGGGCGCTGTACTGGGTTATGGAAGCCGGTGTATCCTCCTTGCCTCCCGGAAGGACCTGCATCACTGCCATCGGGCCTCTGTTGCCGTCCGCCATGATGGCGTATATGAACCAGTAACCCGGCGACAATGCCCCGGCCGGCAGACTCCAGCGCCCCCAGATGTCGATGTCGGCCCTTATGGCCCCTCCTTTGGTCGACTCGGCGATAACGCCTAAGGCGCCCGGGGCATCTATCGAACCGTTCTTGACGGTCCCGCCGATCACATGCCCTTCGGTCGCCAGAGTCGGCGCCAATACGGTAGAAGGTTCTATTCCGAAGCTGCTGGTCGTCCCTTGCGCCGCCCAGTCCCCGGACTTTGCGTCCCAGGGCCTTTCATCGGATTCCACGTGTCCGTCGCTGAAATATGCATAAGTCAGCTTCTTCAGAGGCTGTCCGCCGTCGGCCCCTAAGACGACGGATTCCTCCTTGACCTTATTACCGTCCTTCACCGGGTCATATACTATGAGCTCGCCCTCATATTCGAATTTGCCTAAGTACCAGCCCTCCCAGACGGTCCTACGTCCTCCAGAAAACTGCTTGGTCGTACCCCTCTTCGCGTACTTGTCGACCTTACCTTCGGAATCGGCCCTTTCGCGCACATAAGTCTTTACTTTCGTGCCATCCGGCCTTTCCTCAAAAGTATAGGTCTCTGTTTGCATGTACTCTGCCTTGCCGTATGAGGCCATGGTGGTGACGGTCCTGGTCTCGCTCACCTTAGTTCCGTCCTCGGCGGTATAATCGCGCTTCTGCTTCTGGACGGTCCAGCCCTTCTCCTCCGTACCGGCTACCGACGCCGGGCCGTCAGGTTGCCACGGCGGCTGCAGGGCCATTACAGGCCCCGATAACGTCAGCACGAGAGCCGATAGCACCACTAAGATGAACGCATTCAACCTAATCCGTCCGATCGCCCAGGTAAGCATCCAAACAACCCCCATAAAAAACCTGCTAACCGTCCCGGGCCGCTGCCTATGCCGCCATGGTAATGCCTGTTAATTACATATAGTTCTATACTTGAAATAGTTATCCTTCATAAGCGCGGATACGGCTATCATTATTATAACGAAAGAAACACCTCCAAAGTCCTAGGAGAAGCCCTTTCGGGCGGCATCCGGCAGAGAGGGTAGATATTTTGATTTTCCATTATGTACAGGACGGTCGAGACTTGGCTCTGTCGTCTATATTCATCGCCGTATACCTGACGCTTCGAAAACCATGCGATAATCACAGGTAGGATATAGCAAAGGGGCTGATTGGGTGTCTGAGATACTCGATCCGGACAGGATAAGGATGGCCACGCTTGAGGCCGGCTTCGCCGGTTTCATGAGATTTACGGCCGTAAGCGAGGGCAACTCTACTTGCAGGCTGTTCGAAAGCCCGCGAAATGAAGGTACAAGGGTCTTAGGTTTCGGACGGAAGCTTTTCGTTTGCCGATACGGGGCTAAAGAATCGTCGGCGGTGGCAAGAGTGGCGATGCGAATCATCGAGGAGGAGATAAGGCCGGACGGGCAGGACCTGTCCGACGTAGTCATCTTTACCTGCGACGCGGCGACTTTCAGGTCGTTTAAGGGCCTCTATTCGGATAGGAGCCCCGCCGTCGAATGGAGGGAGCGCTACGTGTCGCAAGCATCGGAGGAATATGTCGGCGCCTCGGATTGCGCGCTGCCCCCGGGGTACGAGATCGTACAGGTGGACAAGTCCCTGCTGGCTTCAAAAATGGACAACCTGGGGGAGATGATGGAGGAGATGTGCTCGGAGAGGCCGTCAGTGGACGATTTCCTCGAAAAGAGCTTCGGGGTGGCGGCCGTGGAATCCGGCGAGATAGCAGGCTGGTGTTTCTCCGAGTATAACTGTTCGCAAGGCTGTGAGGTCGGTATCGAAGTTGTTGAGAAGCACAGAAGGAAGGGCATCGCCAAGGCCATGGTGGGGCGGTTCCTGGAACTCGCCAGCGAGAAAGGCCATCGAAAGATAGGTTGGGACTGCTACAGGTCGAACTCTCCATCGTGGAAGACCGCTCTAGCCGCCGGGTTCAGGATAGATTCTGTGTATCCGACCCTATCTCTTATAGACGACGAGGCGCTGCGCTACGGCGTGAACGGATTTTCGGCAGCATACGAAGGAGACATCGAAGCGGCAGAGTCATGGTACGTCAAGTCGGCGTCGATCGGGAATGCACCCGACTGGGTGAAGTCGCGGCTGGCGGCGATCTTGGCGGGGAAGGGCCGGCTAAAGGAAGCGTCCTTGGTCCTTAGCACTAAGGAAGATGATGCAAAGCGGCCTTGATTTGGCAGTATGCCCCAAAAGAGATAGTGTTGGCAGAGTGATAAAAGACGGGAGGGCGGCCGATGGAACTTAACAGAGTGGTCAAGCTGAGGGCAGCGATGGAGGAGAGAGGCGTGGACGTAGCCCTGATATCTCCCGGACCGAACCTCAGATACCTTGCGGGCTTTGACATCGACCCGCACGAGAGGACTTTCCTCATGGTGATATCGGAAAGAGGGCTCGCCTTCGTAGCGCCCAAGCTGGAGGAAGAGAAGGTGCTGGATAGGACGGCAGAGACCGGCGCGCAGGTCTTCGCCTACAAGGACGAGGAAGGCCCGGACCGCGCCTTAAAGGGCGCTATCGATTCGGCCGAGGCCGTAAAGCCCGGCTCAAAGATGGTCATAGGGGCTGAGTACCTGCACATGCGGGTCAAGGAGTTTGAGATGGTCAGGTCGGTCGTCGGCGAATTCGAGGCCTATGACGCAGACGGGCTCATGATGGCCCTCAGAGTCATAAAAGACGAGCAAGAGATACAGATGCTCAGGAAGGCCGCCTGTATCGTCGATGTCGGCATCGAGGCGGCGAGGCGAGCGATAATGCCCGGAGTCACCGAAAGGCGCGTCGCCGAGGCCATAGAGAGGTCCATGATGGAAGCAGGGGCAGATTCGGTGCCGTTCAACTCAGTGCTTTCAGGCCCGAAGGCGGCCCTTCCGCACGGGGAGACGGGCGACAGGATGATAGAGGAGGGCGAGTTCGTCCTATGCGACATCGGGGCATGCTACATGGGCTATAACGGGGACATAACAAGGACGATCGCCGTCAGTCGGCCGAGCGGTGAGATGTTGGCGCTTTACGATGCCGTGGCGGAGGCGAACGAGGCGGGAAGGATGGCCGCAAGGCCGGGGATCACAAGCGAGGAGCTGGACTGCATATGCAGGGACGTCATTTCAAGGAGGGGTTTCGCCGACCTTTTCATACACAGGACCGGACACGGGCTCGGCGTGGAGATCCATGAGGAGCCCTACATAGTGAAAGGTTCGCAGACCACGCTTCTGCCGGGGATGGCCTTCACGATAGAGCCCGGGGCGTATCTGCCCGGCGTCGGCGGGGTGAGGATAGAGGACGACGTCATCATAACCCCGTTGGGAGCTGAGGTGCTCACGAAATCCCACAGGAGGCCGTAGACAAGCATGACGTAAAAAGCGGAGGGCGCACCTTGGGTGCCACCCTCCGCAAATCCGGTATTGCCTGTGGATTACCTCTTGTTGCACTCGGGGCAGCAACGGGCGCACCCATCGACCTGGGCGTAGATCTTCTTGGCCGCTTTCAGAGCATCCTTGCAGTTGTCGAAACTGCCTATCAACAACCTGTTGCTTACGTTCGGCATGCTGGAGCAAAGCCAGGTGTGCACCTCGTGTTCGCCTGTCTTCTGGGCATTGACGCTTACGTAATAGAGCTCCATGACTACACCCCTTTCAAATTCATGCCATGAGAAATCCTCTTTACGGTCCATTCAAAGCCGTTCGGACGTTGCTTGGGCTTCCTTTCGGCCAACGTAGGATTTATTTCACCAAAAGTATGGTAATTCCTTCAATGTCCGTAATGCTGCTAATCGGGAGGGGCATAGTCCCATGGCTTCAACGTGCCTTGCCGACGGCCTTGGCGATGCCTTCCAATGCCTTATCCAATACAAGTCTGGGGCAGGCGAAGTTGAGCCTTGCGAACCCGGAACCTGCACTGCCGAATACGTAGCCCTGGTTTAGAGCCACCCTCGCTTCTTCCACCAGCATGTTCTTGAGCCCGTCGTCTCCAAGCCCGAGGCCCCTGAAATCCAGCCAGGCGAGGTACGTACCGTCAGGCTTCCTGTAGGTTATCTCGGGAATGTGGCTTCGTATGAAATCCTCGATGGCGTCCCTGTTCTTCTCCATGTATGACAGGGCTTCATCAAGCCATCCGCCGCCTTCGGTATATGCCGCGACCGCCGCCGCCAGGCCGAACGGGTTCGGTTCCGCGATCCCGCTGGTCTCCAGCCTCTCCTCGAGGCCGCTCCTCAGCTCCCCGTTGGCGGCGATGAGGTTCGAGACCTGCAGCCCAGCGAGGTTGAAGGTCTTGCTTATGGCCGTACACGTTATCGAACCCATCGCGAAGCTTTCCTTGATGCTGGCGAAGGGGATATGCCTGCGCTCCTTGAAGACGAGGTCGCAGTGGATCTCGTCCGCCACCACCAGAACGCCGTTGGCCAGGCAGATGTCGCCCAGCCTCTCCAGCTCCGCCCTGCTCCAGACCTTGCCCACGGGATTATGGGGGCTGCAAAGAAGCAGCAGCTTCGCCTTGGGATCGCAGGCCCTTCTCTCAAGGTCTTCGAAGTCCATCGCATAATCGCCGCCTCCAAGCTCAAGCAGCCTGTTGTCCGAAACCAGGCGCCCGTTGCCGGCGATGAGGCTGAAGAATGGATGATAGACGGGAGACTGCAGTATGATCTTATCGCCAGGCGAGGTGAATTGCTGGATTATCGCATTGATGCCTGCCACGACGCCCGGGGAGAAGACCAGCCAGTCCTTGTCGATGTCCCAGCCGTGCCTTATTGAGAACCAGCCGGATGTGGCGTCCATGTACTCCTCTGTCCTGCAGCTGTAACCGAAGATGCCAGAGGAGGCGACCCTGGCCAGGGCGTCTTTTATCGGTAGGGCGCAGTCGAAATCCATGTCCGCGACCCACAGGGGAAGCAAATCCGTCCTGCCGTACATCCTCTCCATTATTGCCTTCGACCACTTCACAGAAGCAGAACCGTTGCGCGGAGCCAACCTGCCGAAATCATAACCCAAACCTCATCCCCCCCGAAACCATGAGAATCCTTGCCTAGAGCCGTGATGCAAGAGTAATGTCAGCATCGAATCTAGCTGTGCTTTATTTCAGGATAACATCAGGACACGGCCTTCCGGTATCCGTCATGATGCTTTTTATGACCCGCGAGGGATTATCTTCCAATAACCTAAGAGTCATACTATCATTGATTATGACCTATGAGAAAGCCGGCATGCCCGAAACAATCCGATGCTTATGCCGGGCTGCGAAAAGGGAGGTTCAAGCGCCTTGGAGGACCTTAAGGTATTCCTCGACCGTGGGATAAGGGAGCTCGGCAAGGACGCGCTAAAGATGGCGGCAAGAAGGCCCGGCCTTATACTCGACATGAAGAGGCTTGCTAACGGGCTGGCGTCGGCTGAGGCCAGAAGGAGCAGGATGAAAGCTTCAGGCCTTGATGTCCCCCCTTTCATGATCGCCAGCATAACGAAGATATGCAACCTGGGCTGCGCCGGATGCTACGATGCGGCGAACGGGCCTTCACGATGCGCCGATGATATGCCCGCATCTACTTGGGGAAGGGTATTCGACGAGGCTGATGAGCTGGGTGTAGCGTTCATACTGCTTGCGGGCGGCGAACCGCTTGAGAGGCAGGACGTACTGGACGAGGCTGCAAAGCGCAGGGGGATCGTATTCCCGGTGTTCACGAACGGGCAGCTTATCGACAGGCAGGCCGCGCGCTTCTTCGCAAGGAACAGGAACCTTATCCCCATGATCAGCCTGGAGGGCGGCAGGCAGGCGACCGACAAAAGGCGAGGGGACGGCGTATTCGACAATGTCATGGAAGCCATGGAGCTTCTCCATAAGGAGGATGTGTTCTTCGGTACGAGCCTTACGGTGACCAGGGCGAACATCGGCGAGGCCGCGTCGCCTGATTTCATCAAGGCGTTGAGGTCCAAAGGAGTGGGCGCGTTCGTCTACGTCGAATACGTGCCCGTCGATGGCGTCAGCGAGGACCTGGCCTTCGGGAAAGAGGAAAGGGAAAGCCTCGCCATAACGCTGGATGAGCTTAGGGAAAGCGCCGGGGGCATACACATCTCCTTCCCCGGCGATGAGGAGGCCATGGGAGGCTGCCTTGCCGCTGGGAGGGGTTTCGTGCACATCAGCCAGTCAGGGGGCCTCGAGCCGTGCCCGTTCTCCCCGGTTTCGGACATCTCCCTTAAGGACGTGGCGCTAAAGGAGGCGCTGGGCTCGCCCTTCCTAAGAAGGTTGAGGGACAGTGGGCTGATGGGGATGGAACACCTCGGGGGCTGTTCTTTGTGGAATCGCAGGGAAGAGGTCAGGAAGCTGCTCGATCGGTGACATACCAGGACGCATGGGATATATGGGAAGAAGGCCCGTCGAGGGCCTTCTTCTTATGCGGGTGAGATAATGGCGGTTATGCCCTCGCCTTCTTCACCTCTTGTATGAACCTGGCCGCATGATCCGAAAGCTCGTCCCACTTGCGCCCCTCTATCATCTTCCTGTCCGTGAGGGAAGTCCCTGCCCCTACGAAGCACGCCCCGGCCTTTATGTAGGCGCCTATGTTCTCGAGGTTGATGCCTCCCGTCGGGGTCAGCCTGATCTGGGGGAACGGGCCGGCCATGTCCTTGAAGAACTCCGGTCCTAGCTTAGTGGCGGGGAACACCTTGACGGCATCCGCCCCGGCCTCCCATGCCGCAAGAATCTCAGTCGGCGTGAACGCCCCGGGGATGCAGATCTTGGAATATTGTTTGCAGACGGTCATGATCTCCTGTTTGAATACGGGTGAAACTATGAAATCCGCCCCTGCGATGATCGACAGCCGGGCGGTTATGGCGTCGATTATGGTCCCGGCCCCGATGAGTACCTTATCTCCCAGCTTGTTCCTTACTTCTTTCATCACGTCCAAGGCGCCCGGTACGGTCATCGTAATCTCGATCGCCTTCACTCCGCCTCGTTCGATCGCGGATATGACTTCGACGAGCTCCGAAGGATCGCTCGCCCTTATGACGGCGACGACGCCTGTATCCTGAATCCGCTTGAAATCATCCTCTTTCTTCATCGAATGCATAGATGCACCTCCAAGGTGTTTTATTGGCCGAAATTCACCTGAACCAGGATATGTAGTATCATTATCATTGCCTACACACCATTATATGTGCACCGACGGCAATTTTTAAAGGAGGTACCGATGCTCGACTGCAACCGTTACAGCGTAGAAGGACTCGAGGTGAGGATATTCCCGGACAGGGAGCTTATGGGCAGGGACGCCGCTGCCGAAGCTGCTTCTCGCATTAAGTCGGCCATAGAGCGGAAGGGTTCCGCTAACGTGGTCTTCGCGGCAGCACCTTCGCAGCTTGACATGCTCAAGAAGCTCTCGGATGAACCGGGGCTGGATTGGAGCCGGGTCAACGCATTCCATCTTGACGACTACCATCTTCTACCAAAGGGAGCGCCCCAGCGTTTCGACTCGTTCCTGCATAGGAATCTCTGGGACAAGGTGCGTCCCGGAAGGATCTTCGAGATTGCTCCTAAGGACGGCATGACGATGGAGGACATCAAGACGCGTTATGAGAGGCTCCTTAAGGAATATGGGCCGGACATGTCATTGGTCGGCATCGGAGAGAACGGACACCTGGCCTTCATGGATCCGCCCGTGGCCGATTTCGACACCGAGGATATGCTGGTGGAGGTCGAGCTCGACCCGGTATGCAGGATGCAGCAGGTGCATGACGGCGCCTTCGCGTCCCTCGATGATGTGCCGTTGACCGCGGCGACGATGACCATACCCGCCATAATGTCCGCGAAGTCGGTGATCTGCGTAGTACCCACCGTAAGGAAGGCGGAGGCAGTGAGAAGAATGCTCAACGGTCCCGTGGAGACGGATCTGCCGGCTTCGGTGCTCAGGAGGCACCCCGATGCGATCCTGTTCCTGGACAAAGAGGCTGCAAGCCTTCTGTAGCAGCATCCGTCCCGCACCGGACGTGAGGAGCTAAAAAGGCGTGCCGATCCGGTCAAGATTACCTATGGGCGGCCTGGTTCGGAGGGATAATGTCCTTCTTGCCGGGATCATCGGGTAAGCTCGGGCTCCGGCCCTTTTACATGACGGAAGGGTCCGTCTCCTAAGACGAACCCTTCCGTCATTATCTATTACATAGTTGAGCCGGCACTTATAATCGTTGCATCATAGTCAGATGAAGTGGTGCATGCCACAAAGCGTGCTGGATGGCCCTAATGGCTTGAGGCATGGCTCGGGGTTCTGCCTACAAGATGAATGCTTGCATATAACCAGGAACAAGGGCTCTGCACAAGATGCGGGCTCTGTTCGAGGGCCTGCCCTATGGGCCTTGATCCGGTGGCCGCATCCGGTATGTCATACGTACCGTAGGAGTGCTTAACTGTGACGAGTGCTTCCGTACCCGCAGTAAGAAGGCGCTCAGGTTCGGGCCTGGGCCTATAAGGCACTCCTGGAGCCAAGGCCAGTCAGTCAGCCGCCGGGGATGCTACAAGCAGCTAGATTATCCCCAGCTCCTTCATCTTATCCTTGAGCTGGTCTATCTGTAGCAGACCCTGCGTGATGCCCAACTTCTGGCCGGAGGCGTCGAAGTAGATCAGGGTCGGTATGTATATGATGCGGTGCTCCGCCGCAAGCTTGGGGTACTTGTAGACATCGATGGCCATGAAATCTACCTTCCCCTTCAACTCGTTGGCAAGCTCTGCAAGGATCGGCTCCAACAGCTCGCATGCCTCGCAGTTCTCCCCTGTCATCTTCACTACGAAGGGCCTTCCTGACGAGGCTGCCTTCGTCACGTCCTCCGGTGTGGCTTCCGGAATAGACTTCTCAGCGGCCTTGGGTTTGGACAGGAGCACCGCACCCACTACTACCGCTGCGGTCACCAGAAGGACTAAAACTGCCACCATTATTTTCGAACGCTTCATATCGGTAATCCCCTTATAAAGAACTGGACGGACCGGGCGGCGGCACCTTTGGCCACGCGCCTCAATGTGATTATATGCCAGGCAAGGCATAAGCACGAGAGATGTATTGTGCATGAAAATAAACATATAAAGAAAAAGGAACGAGGGGAAGAGATATTGAAATGTAACAAGGCTCATCTAAGGATTGGAAGGGAATTGTGAATATGGGCAAATCTGCGATCTATCTGTCTTTGGCGATGGCGATCGTGTTAGCTATCGCTAGCTCCGCGTATGCGGCCGACTGGAAGCTCAACCAGTCCTCTGCCGCAGAGTATGCGAAGCTCACCACACCGGAGAAGGAAATAGCGGAGAAATGGCTGGCCACCCTGCCTGACAAGGCGTACAGGGAGAGCTACAGGCAACTGGTTATGGGACTCGTCCTTTGGTCCCACAAGGAGCCGATCGTCTTCCTGGATTATGAGTTCGTGAAACTGTTCGAGACCAAGGGGGTGAAAGTAGACCTATACACTTTCACTGCGGGGGATGCGAAGATGGCCCTTGAGATTTACTCGCCCCCGGTTATCCCGGGCGACCTGTGAGCGTGCAACTTTTATGATTGGTGGGTCGCCAATCTTACGTTCCCGGGCGCGAAGCCTCTCAAGTACTGGTTCATGGCCGACCTCGAAGCGGAAGCCGCAAGAAGGGAAAAACTGGTAAAGAAATGACGACCGGAGACTAGAAGGGAGGAAAAGACGTGAGAAGGAAAGCTATCCTATGTATTCTAGCCGCTACTATCATGGTCCTGGCTCTTACGTACGGATCTATGGCATGCACGAGCATAATAGTTGGCAAGAACGCGTCTGTGACTGGGGAGGTGCTGCTGGGGCACAACGAGGATAACGGAGGCAGGCTCATAATGCCGGTGTATCTCGTAGACCATCAGACGCACGCGAAGGGTGAGCTGCTGCAGCTGGAGAACAACACCGCAAGGATCCCCCAGGCAGCCGAGACCGCGCGCTACTTCTGGACCGAGACCAGGGCGCCGCTTCCCGGTGCGTCCTTCAGCGACTTCATGTACAACGAATATGGTGTGGTCGTAGCTTCGGACAGCTGCGCGTCATCCAAGGTCGACACCTCCATAGCGGACCTCGTCGACAACGGCATGGGGTATGCGATCAGGAAGATCATCGGCGAGCGCGCAAAGACCGCCCGCGAAGGCGTGGAACTGGCAGCATGGTTGGTGGAGACCTACGGATACTTCGCATCCGGCCGTTCCTACCAGATCTGCGACAAGGATGAAGGATGGGTTTGCCAGGTCGTTATGGGCAAGACGTTCTGCGCCCAGAGGGTGCCGGACGATGAAGTGATGGTCATACCCAACCATTACGTAACCAGGAAGGTCGACTTCAAGGACAGCAAGAACTTCATAACCTCCAAGAACCTGATAAGCTACGCGGTGGAAAAAGGCTGGTACAAGCCCGCCAAGGAGGGCGATTACAGCGACTTCGACTTCGCGAAGACATATCAGAAGGAGAGCAGCTTCAGGGCTGCCAGCAACACCTTCAGGCATAGATACGCCCACAAGATATTGCACGGGCTGGACATACCCGCCGATGCCGAGCTCCCGTTCTCGGTCAAGCCGCTCAGGAAGGTCGGGCTGCAGGACATCATGAACGCCCTCAGCTACCATTACGAGGGTACGCCCGATGACCTGACCAACGGCTACAAGGACGGATACTTGCACTTCACCACGATGAGGGTGCTGTGCGCGTCCAGTACCCAGGAAAGCTATGCGATACAGCTCAGGAAGGACCCCAACTTCACGGTGCTGTGGAGGTCGAGCGGACATCCTTGCACCAGCCCTTATACCCCTTGGTACGGTGGCATCACCTCCATACCCGAGGAGTATTCGTTCATAGATCCCGAGCTGGGCAAGGCCACGCACTTCGCAGCGCTATCGGACGATTACAGCTATGATCCGTCCCGCGCATGGTGGGCCTTCATAGACCTCCAGACCCTGGTCAACTTCAACTATGCCACCGACGGCATGAAGGTGAGGGAATGGAAGGCTGCGCTGCAGAAGGAGTGGTTCGCGAACCAGCAATCGTTCGAATCGGCGGTCATGGGCGTGTACAAGGTGGACAAGGCCAAGGCCCTTGCCATGCTGACCGAGTACTCGAGCAAGAACGCCCTTAGGGCCATGAACGAAGCCAGGGCGCTCTACAACGAGATCGTCAGGCTGAACGTGGAGGTGCTTAGTGCGGAGATAGACCTCACCAAGGCAGAGGAGCCCGTGAAGGTCGTCCTCTTCGGTTCGGCTAGCGTCGACGTCTCGAAGGTAGACGTGCAGACTCTGGCGATCGGCGCCGATTACAGCAACCCGACCTCGTGGGCGAGGGCCAGGGAGACCGCGGTGTCGGACGTGAACCTTGACGGTTTCGCCGACATTACGTTCACCGTCCTCACCAAGGACATAAGGTCCCTGACCCCATGCTACATGAACCTGTGGGTGAGCGCGAAGTACGCAGGCGGCCCGACGCTCGCGGCACAGGATGCGGTCATGGTAGTCAAATCGTTCTAGTCGGATCAAGAGAATGAGCATAAGCCGCCTGTCGGTGCGAACCGGCGGGCGGCATTTTTTATCAAGCTGAAGAGGCAGTGCGTGCTAGGGCTCGAAAAATCCGTATGTCAGGCGCTGCACTAGTTTTTGAACATAGATTATCCTCTCTTAAGCCACCTCCTGCAAGACCTGCGTGTTCTGTGCCCATCGCCTGCATGAAACCATAAAAAAGCAATCGTAAGACTGTATAATTGAATTGCTGGGTTCGTTATGCGCATGCCTGGCTAATACTACTGCGGGGTGTTTAGATGAAGACAAGAAGGTACCTGACGGCAGCGATGATCCTCGTCATCGCAGTTGGACTTGCGGGTTGTGGCTCAGTCGTGAGCAAGAAATGGTCCGCGGCATTTGTCGAGAGTTACGACGAGATCGAATACTGGGGCAAGTACGAGCAGGGAGAACCCGGGGTAGGCGAATGGTTCATGGATGACGACGGCCTGTACATGAGCGAGATGGTCTTCTTCGGACCGTACAGCTTCAGCGGGGACTTCACGATGAAGGTGCGCTTTGACTCGGCGGCAGATGCCGAAAATCCGGTCGAGGCCATCGATATCTGCGTATCCGACGGTTCGGGCGTACCGTGTTCCAGCGCATTTGGTGCTTCTTTTGAGAACTTCGGGGATCCTGATACCGACGCGCTTCGAATAATGGATCTCGGTGGCGGCGAAGCGGCCGAGCTGAAAACGGAATACGAACTGCCCCCGGGCAACGGATTGGAAAATGAGCTCATACTGGTCAAGAGGGGCGACAATTACAAGCTCGATCTGAATGGCAGGACCATCTATGACGGGACCATCCTCCGCTACGACTCGGACCTGTTCGTGCCAACCATCAGCATAAGGCAGTACAAGGTGCACAGCATAATAATCAAGAGCGTGACGGTGGATTACTACGGCGATGCCGTAGACATGGGATACATCTGATAGAACTACCGGATAGACAAGGGGCCTTCCCGATTTGGGAAGGCCTTTTGCCATATAGCCGCGAAAAACTAAAAAGCCCATTTAGTAGGCAGCTATTATCTCATCGTTCGCGAGCGATGCGGCTCCGGTACCGCCTTCGAGAATTCTTACAAACATAATTGGGGTCTGTCGATCGGCCAGAGTGCATCCTCTGCTTTTCATCACAGGGCTCATAGGCGTTATCCCCATCGAACGTATGCGTTCCGATCGGCAGGTTTTCTTGACCTAGTCTTCGAAAACAGGCGCCTCCCATCCGGTACACGGGAACACCGCGTCTTGTATCAGTCCAATATGCGACATCCCGCGAGGGATTCCACTGTCCTTGCCAATATGAGGGGCATGGCGTCGAGGGAATAGGCCCTTGAGAGCCTCTCCGTAGGTTTGTGTGCATCCTTGCCGAACGGACCTATGTTGGCTACGGGCATCGATAGACAAGATATAGCATCCAAGGGCAGCTCGTAAGCCTCAGGCCATGCTGGCATGTTCGAAACGAGGGCCTCGATGGCACCGCTGTCCGTAGGCAGCTTGCAGTAGCTTAAGTCCGATATGTAGGGATAGAACCTCTTGATCACTATTTCATAACCAAGTTTCTCCTTGGCCTCGTTAACGGCACACGCCACCGCTTGTGCTAGCTTTGTCCCCTTTTCGTCGTTGCCGTCAATAGATATGTGCGGGTAGTACGGAGGAGAGAAGAACACCACCGCCTTAGGGGATTGGTCCGGCAAGTGGCGGTGTATCCCGTGAACAAGCCGAAGAGAGGAGTCCCTGGGATCCAGGGTCGAGAAATCGGGGGCCGACTTAATCTCCTCGACGATTAACGCCAGACGGTCCCCGAGCGCTGCTTCAGCTTCATCAAGCAGCTCTGAATATGTAATGACCCTCGGCACCGCGTAGGATTTGGCGGCATCCCTGCCGCTCAGCGACGCATGTCTTCTCTCACGCGCCGCGAGCTCCTTCACCGCTTCTTCCATAGCCTCTTCCACCTTATCTTGCATCCTGGCCATGACCTGGTCAGGTGTAGATGAATGGGTCGAGAAGTTGAAGTAAAGGAAGGCGCCTTCTGCGGTCTGCACAGAGTATTCATCCTTTAGGTCCTTCATGCGAAGGCTGATAGGAGGCTGTGTGCTCTCCCCGTCTACGATGTCGCACAGGTCAGGATCAAGGTCTATGGATGACATCACGGCCGCGGCCAGGAAGTTCGCGTCCATTCCACAGAATGCCTCCCCGACGTGCGTAGCCTCACCGTGTACATAGACCGAGGGGAGCAGCTTGCCCACCGTTCCAAGGTATACGTACCGCGAGGTGTCGCCCGGGAAGCTCTCCGTCATGTAGTCGGTATCGAGCCCGGCTATGAATACCCAGCCTTTGTCCTTCGCAATCGCCGAAAGCCGCTGCACCGCCGCGAGCATCCCGGCAGAGCCGCCCTCCTCATCAGGGACGAAGGCGAACACCAGGTTCGCCCCGAGATCGCATACATCCCGTGACGCCATCTGTGCGATGAGCATAAGTGCCGCTACGCCGGCTTTCATGTCGAATATGCCCCTGCCGAAGATATAGCCTCCTGATTTGATGTCCTCGATAGTGCCGGTCCCGAGCTTCATGCTAGAAAGAACTCCAGGAAGGCACTTCGGGTCTGTCGACCATCTTTCTGCCGCCGCATAGTCGGAGGTGCCCACCGTGTCCGTGTGCCCCAACAGCAATACTGCGTCCTTGGATGGCTTGCGCGCCCGTATCGTGGCTATTATGCAGGACCTGCCCTGCTTGTCGCCGGGCAGGCGATGCAGGATGAGTTCTTCCGGATGCTCTACGAAGTAGGGCATCCTCGCCAGCCAGTCATGAATCCATGCGGTTATCTCGGCTTCCCCCGCAGTCCCTACTACGCTCTTGATCCTGACGAGCTCCGTCGCTAGCTCTTCCATCCTGGCTCCGAAACCTTCCATTTGCGATACCTCCCGTTAGGAAGGATTATAAGCTAAAATGCCACACCTGGCACGGCGGTCCGATGGGAATAGTTTCCACAGCAAAATTATATTGGATATTGATGAAAAATATTTGAATACCTTGGATACTGTATACTTTAAGGATTTAGATAGGTAAAGTGAAAAATTTAGATAATTCTTTTCAATGTAATCTTGACTTTCAAATTATCACATGTATATAATGCTAACAATTTTATCGATGAGCCATGCAGGAAAACAGGCCCTGCAGGTAGTGTATTTCTTAGTTTCTCTTCCGTGTATATCGAATGCAAGAAGATCGGTCGCTGAAAACTTCTGAAAGAACAGGATAATGAAGGAGGACTGTTGCGCATGATAAGGAAAGCAGCGTTATTTGCGTTAATCATCAGCCTTATCCTCGTCATGGTCTCGTTCGCTGCGGAGGATGTCAGAATCGGCCTTGTGACACCCCTTACCGGAGATGTCGCAACGTTTGGCGAATCTACGAGGAACGCAGCGCAGATGTGGGTCGACGAGACCAATGCCAAAGGTGGCTTGCTCGGCGGCAAGGTGGTCCTGTTCGTAGAGGACGACCGTAACATACCCGCCGAGACCGCGAATGCGGTATCGAAGTTGATATCGCAGAACAAAGTCATCACTGTCGTAGGCTCGGTCGCCTCGAAGTGCACGCTAGCCGGCGCGCCCATAGCCCAGTCGAACAAAGTACCCATGATAACGCCTACTTCCACGAACGTGGCCGTGACCCAGGTGGGCGACTACATCTTCAGGGCATGCTTCATCGACCCGTTCCAGGGGACCGTCATGGCAAGGTACGCCTTCGACAACCTTAAGGCCAAGACGGCGGCGATGCTCTACGACATAGGAAACGACTATACCAAGGGGCTGGCCGAGAACTTCAAGAAGTCGTTCGAGGCGCTAGGTGGGAAGATAGTGGCATCCGAAACCTACGGCGTCGGAGAATCGGACTTCTCGGCCCAGCTGACCAACATCAGAGTCCAAAAACCGGACGTGCTGTTCCTGCCCGATTACTATAACTCGGTTGGGCTCCAGGCAAGACAGGCCAGGCAGCTGGGCATCACCGCCACGTTCTTGGGCGGCGATGGTTGGGACTCCTCCGAGCTGGTGCCGATCGCAGGCACCGCGATTGAAGGCGGCATGTTCAGCAACCACTACGCCCCGGGCAGCAGTGAGCCTGTAGCTCAGGCATTCTACGCCAATTACATGAAGCGCTTCGGTTCTGCCCCGGACGCGCTCGCGGCGCTCGCCTATGATGCGTTCATCATCATCGGCAACGCGATCACGAAGGCCGGCAAGCTTGACAAGACCGCGATACGCGACGCCATCGCGACCACGAAGGACCTGCATGCAGTATCGGGCGTGCTCACCTTCGACGCCAACAGGAACCCCATCAAGGGCGCGGTCATACTCGAAGTCAAGGGCGGCAGATTCGTCTATAGGGATACGGTCAACCCGTAAAAACCAGCCGTACAAGGTCTTTAGCGCTATGCCGGCAGCGTGGCGTACATGCCGCCGGCTAGTATTTTACCTAAAACCAGATAAAAGATACGGGCCCTCCTAAACACCGACAAGGAACCCGCCAAGGACGATCAGGATGAAAAGGCATCATGGCTGGGAGTTAATTCTATCAGCTGAACTATTCCACATATATTTAGTACCGAAATCTGGCAGTTGGTTATTGTATACAATATGGTATATGAAGGATTTGTCATACAAGTAGTTAAATATCTACCTTATACATCTTTGACAAGCCGTCTCGGATATCGCTGGTCACGCGCTAGAGAACCACGATGCTGGCATCACCAGCGCATATGCTCCAAAGGCGGCCCTTCATGCCAAATTGCCAGACGACAGCAAAAAGAGAAAACTGATCTAGCTACTATTAATGTTAGGAGGGCACACAGATTATGCTCAAACGAGTGGCGATTGTTGTTCTATTGCTGTCTGCCGTGTTGGCAGCGACCGCTTTCGCAGCCGAAGAAGTAAGGATCGGCGTAGTCACCCCGCTTACCGGTGACGTCGCTACATTCGGCGAATCCGTCAGGAACGGAGCTCAGCTATGGCAGGAAGAGGTAAACGCGAAAGGAGGTTTGCTCGGCGGCAAGGTGACGCTCATCATCCTGGATGACAGGAACATCCCGGCCGAGTCGGCGAACGTAGTTTCCAAGCTGGTCTCGCAGAAGGTACACGCCATCGTCGGCTCAGTGGCATCGAAATGCACGCTGGCAGGCGCTCCGATCGCACAGACCGCGAAGATACCGATGATCTCGCCTACCTCGACGAACGAGCTGGTGACCAAGGTGGGCGACTACATCTTCCGTGCTTGCTTCATAGACCCGTTCCAGGGCACGGTGATGGCGAAGTACGCATTCAACAATCTCAAGGCCAAGAACGCAGCGATGCTATACGACCTTGGCAACGACTACACGAAGGGCCTTGCCGAGAACTTCAAGAAGGCTTTCGAAGCCCTCGGCGGCAAGGTAGTGGCCTCTGAGACCTACGGCGTCGGCGAGTCCGACTTCTCCGCGCAGTTGACAAGGATAAGGAGCGCGAAACCAGACGTCTTGTTCCTGCCCGACTATTATAACTCGGTCGGCCTCCAGGTTAGACAGGCCAGGCAATTGGGTATAACTGCGACATTCCTCGGCGGAGATGGTTGGGACTCCTCAGAACTGGTGCCGATCGCAGGCACCGCGATTGAAGGCGGCATGTTCAGCAACCACTACGCCCCCGGAAGCGAAGACCCGATAGCCAAGGCATTCTACAACAATTATGTTAAGCGCTTCGGCGCCCCGCCGGACGCATTCGCGGCCCTTACCTATGACGCATGCCTGATAGTCGGCGATGCGATCACGAAGGCGGGCAAGCTCGACACCAAAGCCATACGCGACGCGATGGCAGCCACGAAGGACCTGAGCGCAGTCTCCGGCAAGCTGACGATGGACGAGAACAGGAACCCGATCAAGGGCGCCGTCATCCTTGAAATCAAGGGCGGCAAGTTCGTATACAGGGATATGGTCAATCCATAAGGGATAAATACGGCTCTCGCCGGCAGGGCATTTTGACTGCCCTGCCGGCTAAAAATTTATTACGGTGCAAATCTGGCACAGACAGGGGTGATGGCCTTTGGGGCCTAATTTGGCGATAGCCGAGGTAGTACAGCAGCTAGTCAACGGCCTTGCGTTAGGAAGCGTTTATTCGCTCATCGCGCTCGGCTATACGATGGTCTACGGGATAGTGCGCCTCATCAACTTCGCTCACGGCGATATATTCATGCTTGGGGCATATTATGGGTTCTTCATCATCACCTTGTTGAAATTACCCTTCGTTCTGGCGCTGCCGCTGGCTATGCTGCTTGCAGCACTGTCAGGAATGATAATAGAGAGGCTGGCATACAAACCCTTGAGGAAGGCCCCCAGGATAGCAGCGCTGATCACCGCGATAGGTGTCTCTTTGCTGCTCCAAAACCTGGGGCTGATCATATTCAAGTCGCGCCCTAGGCCCTTCCCTCAAGTGATGGACATAAAAATCTGGGACGTAGGCGGCGTGATAATCTCCAACATGCAGATAGTCCTGCTGGGCACCTCGTTGGGACTGATGATAATACTGAGCCTCATCGTGTATAAAACCAAGATTGGCAAGGCGATGAGGGCCGTCTCACACGACAAGGACGCTGCCAGGTTGATGGGCATCAACGTCGACAGCATCATAAGCTTGACGTTCGCCATCGGCTCCGCCCTGGCGGCGGCGGCCGGCATACTGGTAGGGTTCTATTACAACAGGATAATGCCCAACATGGGCGTCATGTACGGCCTGAAGGCCTTCGTGGCTGCCGTGGTCGGCGGCATCGGGGTGATTCCGGGGGCGATGATGGGCGGAATGCTGATGGGACTCTCCGAGGTCTTCGTCATAGGATTCGTATCCTCGATGCTAAAGGACGCCATTGCCTTCATAATCCTGATCTTCATACTACTTGTGAAACCGGCGGGCCTGTTCGGCAAGGCCGGAAGAGAGAAGGTGTAGGCGATGGCGGTACAGGATAACGTATCGAAACCGGGGCAGAAGTATAAGAGGATATTGAGGATAGTCCTTCTCACGGCCGTCACCGCCGCGCTGTACTTCCTGCTTAACTACCTTGGTACCAGCGGGATAATCAGCGCGTACTACATGCAGATACTCACCTGGGTCGGCATAAACGTAATAATGGGAGTAAGCCTGAACCTGATCAACGGGATAACGGGGCAGTTCTCATTGGGGCACGCAGGCTTCATGGCCATTGGTGCCTACATATCGGCCTACTTCACCAAGATGTTAGGCCTTCCCTTCCCGTTGGCCCTTCTTGCCGGAGGACTGGGAGCTGCGGTCGGAGGGTTGATAGTTGGCATACCCACCCTCAGGCTCAAGGGTGACTATCTTGCCATCGCCACTCTAGGCTTCGGCGAGATCATAAGGGTAATTATCGTGAACCTGGAAATCGTCGGGGGCCCCAGGGGCATCCCCGGCATCCCGCAGTACACCACGTTCCTCTGGGTGTTCGGCATGGCGGTCTTTACGATAGTATTCATATCGAACCTTGGCAACTCAAGGCACGGGCGCGCCTTGATAGCGATCAGAGAGGACGAGACGGCGGCCGACACGATGGGCATAGACACGACGAAGTTCAAGATAACCGCCTTCGTTATAGGCTCCATGTTCGCTGGATTCGCAGGCGGCCTCTACGCCCACAGGCTCACCTACATCGACCCAAGCCAGTTCGACTTCATGAAATCGATAGAATCCCTTGTGATCATAGTCCTCGGCGGACTGGGGAGCATCACCGGCTCTGTGATATCGGCCGTAGTGGTAACGTTCCTGCCCGAGGTCCTGAGGTTCGTGCAGAACTACAGGATGGTCATATACTCTTTGTTGCTTATCCTAATAATGCTGTATAGGCAATCCGGCCTGATGGGAAGGAAGGAGTTCACCTTCGAGATGTTCGGGCTGGGTGATCCGCGCAAGAAACCCCTGGGTAAATCTGAGAAGACGGGCTTAGGCATAAGAAAAGAAAGAGCCGACGGCTCCAAGGAAGAGATGCCTGTGGTGCTGGAGACGAAGAAGCTAACGAAGCTCTTCGGAGGAGTCCAAGCCTCCAAGGACTTCGACATCACACTGAGGAAAGGCGAGCTCGTCGGGCTTATAGGACCCAACGGAGCGGGCAAGACGACGATTTTCAACCTACTGACGGGGCTCGCAGAACCGACCTCGGGGCAGATTTTCTACAACGGCAGCAGGATCGACGGGAAGATGCCGTATGAGATAACGTCGATAGGAATTGCCAGGACGTTCCAGAATATAAGGCTTTTCAACAACCTCACGGTCCTCGAGAACGTGAAGACGGCTTTCCATTCCAAGTACAAGTACCCAATTTACAGCGCAATCATGAGGATAGGGCCGTTCAGGAAGACCGAGGACATAGTGATAGACAAAGCCATGAACCTGCTAGCCCTGTTCGGGCTGGATAGCAAGGCTTATGAAGTGGCCAGCTCCCTGCCTTACGGCGCCCAGAGACGGCTGGAGATCGCAAGGGCGCTCGCGACAGGGCCGAAGCTGCTTCTGCTAGATGAACCGGCAGCAGGCATGAATCCACAGGAAACCAAGGAGCTGCAGGAGATGATCTACTGGCTGAGGGACAACTTCGACCTGACGATCCTCCTCATCGAGCACGACATGAGCTTGGTCATGAACTTGTGCGAGAGGATCGTGGTCCTGGATTACGGGCTTAAGATAGCCGAGGGTCTGCCTGACGAGATAAGGCACAACAAGAAAGTGATCGAAGCTTATCTCGGAGAGGAGGCATGCTAGGATGCAGATGCTGAAAGTAGAGAACCTTAACGTACATTACGGCGCCATCCACGCCATCAAGGGAGTCTCGTTCGACGTAGAGAAGGGCGAGATAGTAACGCTCATCGGGGCCAACGGCGCCGGAAAGAGCACCATCCTGCGTGCCATATCGGGACTTGTGAAACCTTCTGAAGGAAGCATAACCTACCAACGGAAGGAGGAGGGCAGCCCGAAGAGCCTGATCAACGTGCCTGCCCACAAGCTGGTCGATCTGGGCATATCGCACGTGCCGGAAGGCAGGCGCATATTCGCCAACCTTACGGTGTCTGACAACCTAGAACTCGGAGCCTACCATAGGAAGGACAAGGCAGGGATAGCAGAGGACCTGGAATGGGTGTTCGTCCTGTTCCCAAGACTCAAGGAAAGGCATCGGCAGTTGGCCGGGACGCTGTCCGGAGGTGAGCAGCAGATGCTCGCGACAGCAAGGGGGCTTATGTCGAGGCCGGATCTTCTTCTCATGGACGAGCCCTCGATGGGCCTTGCTCCGATACTCGTGCGGGAGATATTCGATACGGTCTCACTGATCAACAAGAGGGGCGTTACGATACTCATCGTCGAACAGAACGCCAATATGGCACTATCGCTGGCCAACAGGGCATTCGTGCTTGAGGTGGGCAAGATCGTGCTCGAAGGCAGTGCCGCGGAGCTCTCCTGCGATGAAAAGGTAAGGGAGGCTTACCTGGGAGGCAAATGACGCAAGGCTAATATGGACGATATCGAAAAGGAGCGGATTCCCGCTCCTTTTCGATTCGGATCAGCCTCATATCCTAAGTAACGTTCAGGAACACAGACCATTCCGAAGCCAGGCATGTCGAGATAGTCGATAACATACCGCCAGACACTATTTGCGTGGCGGGAAGTATAACGCCACCCGACTTGGGCGGAACGTTCACTTTTCGGCATACGGTCGGAGGATCATTTGATTCATCCTAAATGATGCCGGTTACATCCATCAAATACTACCTAGAGATGCTACAACAGGGAACTTACCATACTTATACTTTCCAAGTAGTTGTTAAATGACTTTTAATAAGGAGTTGCTATTTTTACGATGAATACCCGTTCCGTCGTTATAGTTGCCATAATCTTCGTTCTCATCGCGGCATCGACTGTTACCGTCGCACAACTTAGTACACCTTCAATGGTCCGTCTACTCGGGTCATTCGATGCCTTTGAGGTCTGGGGATCGTTCGGATTGTTAGCAGCGGGGCCGATAATGACTGAGTCTAGTCATATACCTCTTGTTTGCATTGAGGACAGCACCGGGCACGCAGTCGCATTTGCCAAGTGGGACGGGAAGGGACCAGAACTATCCTCTGACGGTGGCGTCTGGGTGATGCATCTTATTGCTGATTTAGAGGGACAAAAGTTTACTTATGAACTTAGAAGCTCGTTCAATGCCGATTCCAAATTGGTGAACGGGACCACGGAAATCGCATTGGAGGAGACGAGCGGACTTGGACTCGGCTCCGAGTACACACATACATTGAGGTTCGCAGGATCGTATGCAATACACTCGGAAAAAGGAACCGAAGCGGTGCTATCGTCAGTATCCGAAACAGGGGAAGCCCTCTTGGATCTTCTGGTTTTTACCTCATCAGAAGAGTCATGCATGTTCACCAGAGGAACGACGACAGCTTCGGATAAGACTGTCGACTTCATCGAAGCGAGAGCTCATCTAAATACGGCAAAATGTGCAGATCAAGGGCCGATAATGACGATATTCATGACTACAGTCAAAGCATGGTCGCCAGAACCGGCGCTTGACCTTGCCAAGGCCATGAACGGAAAAGACGTTTCACCAGACCTAAGAATAATGGGGTCTGTCGATAAGGTGGCGGCAAGCCCGGGAGAAGACATAGAGTACACATACCATATTTTCAATGCAGGGATGGAAGAAGCCGTGGGTTTAGAGGTAAACATCCCCATACCCGAAGGGACTGAGCTAGTCTTTTCATCACTGGAGGGAAGTGAAGGAAGGCTCCGGCTAATCCCCTCGGGAGAGGTATTGGACATTCTAAGCACAAGTGGGATCACGCATATGGCCGGCAAAGGTGTTACATCGATGCTTCTGACACCCAGAAGGCCTCTTCTACCCGGCGGGACTTTCACGGTATCATTCAAAGTCATTATTTAACCATTGGGGGGAGTACGTTACATGAAGAGGATCTTAACAAAGGCAATAGTGATCGCACTCATGTTATTAGCTGTGATATCGGCCGCGATTTCTGCAAGCGGCATGCTCGCCGGCACTCCGATAAACAACAATGCGACAGTGAGCTACCAGGATGTGAATAATAACGCAAAACAGCCTGTTACGTCGAACACCGTAACCACTATTGTTAACATGGTGTGCGGAGTGGACGTGAGTGAAGTAGCAACCGTAACGACAGAGAATAAAACGAATGACTTTCCAATTACGATAACCAACACCGGGAACGCTGACGATTCTTTCGCGCTGCAGCTTACCGGAGTTCCAGCAGGTTGGGGTCAAGCTATCTATCGTGATACCGATGGCGATGGCATACTCGATCCAAAGGAGAAGACAAAAATTACAAGTACAGGGGTACTAGGCCCTGATCAATCCTACAAGATAATCGTGCATATCATAGCTCCTTCTCCACCTACGATTGTTAATGAAACGATAAATGCCATATTGAAGGCCACCTCTGAAGCAGATTCCGCAGTATCGGATTCATCAACGATCATATTGACAGTACAGCAGGCGATAATATCGGTCGTCAAATCTGCGTCGAATGAAGAACCGATGCCTTTGCAGCCATTTGATTATGTGATAAGCGTAGCCAACTCTGGCCCGGTTCCTGCGTACAGCATAGAGATCACTGACGATTTACCCAGTAATATCGAGTTCATTGGACCAGTATATCTTGACGAAGACGGTCCAGGCTCGAAAATACCGGTTGAACTACCGGCTGCCTACTTCGAAGGCACAATATCTGCGGCTATCGGCTCAATATCTGGCGGTACAACCGCAACGATTTCGTTCACAGTACAAGTCAAAGAAAAAGTAGAGGCAGATACTTCTATAGGTAACACCGCAAATGTGTTTTATGAGGATATCGACGGTAACAGTTACTCGAAATCGGATACATGTTCATTGATCGTAGCCAATAAATCTGGGGTTGATATCGAAAGAAACTACACTGAATATGTAAACCCTGGAGACGAATTAGGGGTCGAATTCTCTATAAAGAACATAGGAAATAGCCCAGACGATTTCACTCTTTCAGCAGATCATTCTGGTACGTTGGACCTTATATGGACAATCTATGGGGATACTGACAAGGATGGTACATACGAGACCTTAGTGGGAGAAACTTCGCAAACAGATCCAAGCATCGGTACGACCGGGTCAATTGCCGTAGATCAGACATTTAACTACATAGCAAGAGCGAACATACCTGCCAGTGCGGCTGATGGGGTATCTAATATTTTACAAATAACTCCTACTAGCAGCCATCTCCAGACACCTCCAGCTTCTGACCAAATCACCATAACCAACATAGTAATGGGACCCATTTTAACGCTCACAAAGAGCGTTGACAAATCAACGGCCAATCCTGGTGAGACTCTGACATACAGCATTATTGTCACTAATACGGGAACAGGTGATGCATTAAACGTAATCATCACTGATGACATAAATGCAATGGCTGGATATGTCGATTATGTTGCAGGCTCAACCACAGTTGACGGCGTTGTCCAAACGGATTCGGATGATAGTGATTACTCCATGTTCTCAACTAATGCAGTGACGGTAAAAATACCTAGGATAGACGGCACTTTAGCATCAGGAACGCCAAAAGTATCATTTACGATTACTTTTAAAGTCACCGTTAAATAGTCGACAGTCATAGCCTGTGAAGTGGGGGCTGGGCCTTTGATACGATTAAGGCCCAGCCCAACAGGGGGCAACCATATATGAGACGTGGTAATCTGCTAGCCTTTACGGTATTAGCGCTCATGGCAACCATGATATTGCCAGTGGGCGCTGATCCACTTACAAGGGCGGGCACAATAATAACGAACCAAGCGGAAGTGGATTTCAAGAACCTGGGAGGCGAAGTTTTCCGGGTTATTAGCAGTATCATTGAGACTACGATATCTGTTATCCCGGGTGTGGACATTACAGAGGGTATGTCGAAATCCGGGAAACCAGGCGAGACAGTTGTCTTCACCCATACTTTAACTAATACGGGGAATGCGCCGGATATAATCAGCGTCATGGTATTAAGTACAGATGGCTTCTCTTTTGAAACACTAGTGGATATTGATAATGATCTGGCACCAACTGATGCAGATACCCAGTTTATGGATACTAATCTGGATGGAATTCCCGATACTGGCCAACTTGAACCGGGTCAGTCATTGACTTTCTTTATCAAAATAATTGTTCCTTCTGACGCAGCACTAAATGTTGAAGCTAGATATAAGACAATTCTTACCAGTGGCATAGACACTTCGGTCGCGGGCAGCTCAGAAGATGCGATTTCGATCGATCAAGCCTTGCCATATATTGACCTTCATGACAGTGCGCAATATGCATACCTAGGAACGGAATATGAATTTAAGGTAAGCTATGGCAATGATGGTGATATACCCTTTGATGGGGCAATATTAAGAGTTCCGCTTCCGGTTGCCTTGGAATTTGTTTCGGCAGAAGGTTGCTGGTCATATGATGCGGTTGGCAGGATTGTGGTCTGGAATTTGGGAAGCATAGCCGCAGGTACGTCAGATATGTTCACCGTACGAGTACGTGTTGTCTCAGCCGGGCTTGGTGTCACATATGTACTTAATACAGCCATTTTAACGAGTGACGATGGCACTTACATAGAGGCTTCGGAACTCACCGGACTTATCACAGGAGCTCCGGTAGCAATTACGTTAGTTGCTGAGCCTGATGTCATCGCTGGGGATGGCATCTCACGATCGTTCCTGACAGCTACCGTCCTAGACATGTTGGGTAGTCCTGTACCGGATGGCACACCGGTCATTTTCTCTACAGAAGCAGGCTTCTTCCTTCCGAATGGATTAACTGACTATACTACAACAACCACAGATGGCATAGCCCAAGTAACACTGATATCCCCGCTGTTATATAGATTGGAGCCAGTCTCAAACCTGGTAGACGTTAGTGCCGGTACAGAGGCAACCGGTAAGGTATACGATAGTATTCTAATCATTTTTTCACCAACCGGAGTCATTGGCGTCATATGGAACGGGGGCACTGATGAAGCCGTATCAGATGTATTTGTCGAGCTGGTAGATGGTTTTGGTACTGTTGTCAATTCAACCCACACTAACGATGAGGGTCGTTATCTACTTACAGCTCCGATGGTAGGATCATACATCGTAAGAGCGCATACGACCGGAATAGATCCCAAAGGTTCGATAGAAATGTCAGTTATGGTGGAGCAGCTGCAAGGAGCCGTTTGGAGTACACAGTGTGCGATACTGGGTGCCGTCCAAATAGACGCATCAGGAGCTGGAGCAGGCGCTGCTGTGCTTCCGACGACAGATGTGGAAATATACCTCTATAAGGAGGGAGACTTGGTTGCCCGGACCATTTCTGACGAATATGGCGAATTCAAACTTCTAAACCTGCCAGAGGGCGACTACTTGATCAAGGCGATCACTGATGAGGGTTCTATCGCATACAAAGGTGTAAAGCTGGATAATCAGGGCGAGATACTCATCGCAAACCTGCTACAGCTCCACTCGCCAGGGAAAGTATATGACGCCTCGAACTTCGCGCCGATCTCAGGCGCTGATGTAACGCTTCTCTACGCATCAGGCCCTCTTGCCGGAACGCCAGTCTCGCTACCTGCAACTTCGTTGCTTCCGAGTCAAGACAATCCTATGCATTCAGATGCGTACGGGCATTACATATTCTTCGAACAACCTGGTGAATATGTGCTCAAAGCTGAAGCCTTCGGTTATACAGACTATTTGTCAAACCCCTTTGTTTCCGAAGGACCTGTCGTAAATTCTGGCATACCCATGCTATCGGTTCCATCAACGCAGCTATCCATCCTGAAGTCCTCGGATAGAAAGACAGCCGCCCAAGGGGAGAACGTGCGGTTCACCATCACCTGGGCGAATACATCTAGAAGCGGGCAAATGGGATTGACGCTTGTTGATGTGCTGCCCGACGGCATAATCGTCGACGAGCCTTCCATTAGCGGAGACGGTACATACGATGAGGTAAAGAGGACGATAACATGGTCATATGACAATGTGGATGCCAGTTCAGGAAACCGTTCGGAAACGTTCACCGCTGCGGTAGAGACAAATGTGGAAGACGGAATGCTCCTACTGAACCGGGCCGAGATATCGACTGAGGGCGGCGCGCATGCATCTTCGTCGGCAATGGTCTTAATAGCAAGGCATCCGTGTATGGACATAACAAAAGAAGCTGCATCAGCGAACGCATCCACGGGAGAAATGGTAACGTACAGGATAACAGTGGCAAATAGCGCGGATGCGTCAACGCCGATGCCGGCTAACGATGTATGCGTAACAGATACCTTACCTTTCGGTTTTGTCTATGTTCAAGGATCGTCACGAATCGATTCGATACCATCGACGGATCCTTCGATAAACGGGCGTGAGATATCATGGCATCTTGGTGATATGGCGGTAGGTACGTCCAATGAAATAATGTACAAAACCTCAGTGGGTGCCGGTGCTCTAAGGGGCGATACGATTAACACGGCCATCGTGTCGGGTATGGGCGAATATGGATATCCATTCGAGGCAGGCCCTGCATCAGCTCGAGTGGTATTGACTGGTCCGGCATTTTCCTCATCTGGAACGATACTAGGCAAGGTATTCAATGATAAGAACTCTAACGGGGCTCAAGATCCCGATGAACTTGGAATTGCTGACGTTGAACTTGTCACGGACGATGGGATACGGGTGCTGACCGATGAACAAGGCTTGTATCATATAAGCCAGCTGAAGCCAGGCGTCCGCTCGATCAAACTTAACAGGAACTCGTTACCGGAAGGTTCTGAGATTACTAATAGCTATGATGACTTCATGGGGATTTCCCCATCCTTCTTCGTGAATGTATTTCCCTCCGGTGCGGCAAGGGCAGATTTCGCCGTAACTCTACCTGGAAAGAGTGTGTCAAAGGCACTCAATATTACGATGACACTTCCTGAGACGACGATGGTAGAAGGCGGGTCTGCCAGGATAAGCACCGTCCTTGAGTTGACGAACACTGACGGAGTCAACTCAGGAGCACTTGAGGTCTTTGTTAAGGGCATTACCTCGGAGACAGGGACTAAGGTGTTAATTGAAGGTTCACCTTTCAGCGTCGGAGATATCGCACCCGGGAATTTGGTTCAAATTCCAATTGATATTCTCGTCGAAGGCATTCAGGGGAAATACTCCAGCTTATTGGTAGGGGCTGCTGTTTCGACAGCGAAGGGTGAGGCTGGCTACATCAAGCTGTTGGGGAGCACCAGTGTCGTGTCCGTACTGCATACAACCAGGCCCGATCCTTCTACGGAAGGGTATGTGTTCATGCTCCCTTCCCCCGTTTCGGTTGCATATGTAGGCCATATTACTATAAGGACAGAGGCGCCCATAGACAGGGAAACGAAGCTATTGGTCAACGGCAGACAACTATCGGATGATAAGATCGGTTCTATTATCCGAAACGGTATAAAGGGGACGACTATTGTTGAGTACATTAGTGTGAGCCTGGAACAAGGAGAGAACATACTGGAGCTTCTCGATGCGGACACTGACAAACAGGTGTCATCTGCGATAGTGATGCTACCCGGGCAGGCTGTTTCTTCGATAGCCATGAGAACGCCTTCAGGTGAGGGCCTCAACATAGGAAGCAGCATCGCTGTGTCTGCACTCGTACTGGATGAGATGTCGCTTCCTGCAGGAAAGAGCTCCGGGTTGACCGTATTCGCAACAGGCGCAGATTTTAGGGGCATTGACATCGACTATTCAAAGGATGGGTTCCAGCTGGCAGGAGAAGAGAGAGGCAACTTCAACCTAATTCTATCCATAACTGATGATATGGCGGAGGTATCAGTTAGGACGCTAGTGGGCAATGAGAGCAAGTATATAGAGATAAATGATCTTGCACCTCGCGAAAGGCCAGTGTTCATATCCGGAACCATAGAGCTATCCCATAACCTCAAAAAATTCACCAGCTCCTATATAAAGGCAAGAGCGTTCTTAAGGAAAGAATTCACAGGAGGCGTGCTCACGCTGCGTTATGACGGCGAACGAATGACTGGGGACGGGACGTATGAAAATCAGGAAACAGGCTACCTCTATGATCTGCACGGTGATGGTTCCGAACAGAAAGATACCGGCCCTTCATCAAGCCCGTTCTATGCAAGCCTTGCCACCAAGCACTTCAGTGCGGTTTGGGGGGATCTCCAGCCTGCATACGAAGGTATAGAACTTTCGAGTTTCAGGTCGAAAATGACAGGTTTCTATACCTCATTGAACCTAGGCCAATTTGGGTTATCGGGCTTCATAGCACCTCAGAGAGAAGGGACGTCAACCGAAAGATTGGACGGGAACGGGACATCCGGCTATTTCCTCCTGGGCGCATATCCTGTGATTCCGGGAAGCGAAACTATATACGTGATTCGAACAAGCAGCTATAACAATCGGAATATCCTAGAAAGGGTATTGCTCACAAGGAACCTTGATTACAGGATCGAGTACCAGACAGGGGCCATACTCCTTGCACGGCCTCTTCCGTCCTATGACGAGGAAGGCAACAGCTATCATCTGGAGGTATCATACGCTACTACCGGCGGGTCCATTGAAGGGATAGCAGCAGGATCAAGAGCCAAAGTGGACTTAGGCCCGCTGGTTATAGGAATCACGACTGCAATAAAAGCCAGAGAAGGGGATACGGATGTAGTTGTCAGTGCTGATGCAGATTTAAACTTAGGATCCATCCTAAGGTTATTTGCTGAAGCCGCCAGCTCTTTCGACTCAACGATGTTCAGAGGATATGCAATCAGGGCAGGCGCGGAAGCCAAATTGGGAAGGATCTTGGCAAAAATCGAAACCATGACAAGCGATGGAGGGTTTGTTATGCCGGGCGAGACCACGCCACTGCCTGGACAGATAACCATGTACGCTAAAGCAGGTATCGAAGAGAGCTCAGACTTGATTCTTACGCTTATGACAAGTAACATCTGGAAAGGCGCATCTTTCGATTACAGCTGCGATAACAAGCTTACGGTAGGTTATCGCCTGCCTCTTCCTATCGGCCTTTCCATCGGGATGACTACAACATATACTTACGAACGAGCTAATGACGCGAAGGGCGCTACATTCGATGTATTCGCAATGGTGGAACCCATACCGCAGCTCTCAATAAAAGCAAACGCTCAACTGGCTAAGATAGGATCGCCACTTGATGACGACGGTGACTACAACCTTTCGATATCATACAAGCCTGGTTCGAAGCTTGCGCTTACCATGGTATATATCACAGGAACCGAATTAGCTGGAAGATACCATACATTATCCCTGACGGCAGACCTTTACGTTACGTCAAATGGCAAGCTGTACGGAACGTTGAGCTTGCCATTCGGATCAAAAGCGTCTAGGACGCTCGGCCTGGGATATAAGGATGCACTTCTGTTGTTAAAGGACCTTAAGGCCAACTTCGCTGTCGAAGGCGTTATCGGTTTCGAACCAAATGGCACTCTGTCATCTGAAACATCCGAAGCCACGGCATCGGCATCGTTGGAATATGCCGTGAAAAACGGCTTCAGGGCCAATATGAAGCAGGAATTCTCCTGTGCCGCCGCAGGTCTGACATCCCTAACATTGGTAGATATCAGCGGAAAGGCAACCGAATGGCTCAGCATGCAAGCAGATGCGGCATGCTACTACGGCAGCTCCCCTAATAGGGATGGACTCCCGTTAAGGGCAGAAGCCTCGTTAGCCTTAGCAGTAAGGCCAGATAATACGGTGTTGACAGGCCTGCTTAAGATGGAAGGTAGATACTTCACCGGAGAGCGGTTCGGCCACAAGGAAAATGCGGTGATAGCTACGGCTTCTACCGATTGGACGTTTGATGCAGGTAAGTGCATGTCCATAACGGCAAAGGCGGGCTACAAGCTGTCAGCGGAAGCGACCTTGGGTGAGGTCATGGGGACTAGCCAGCTATTGCTTATGCAAGCCGGTGTATCATTTCATATAACGAGGACAACTAATGGGGATGTATTCCTGAGGAGCATCGGTTGGAGCGAGAGCTGGAAAACCGGATATTGCGTGCAGTTGGTACAGAAGGTCTTTAATCCATTGAGCTTTGTTCTTGGATATAACTCCAAGGACCTTTCAGATGCGGATATTAAGGATGCCAAGCCGTGGCAGGAAGGCTTCTACTTGAAGGCACTGATGAAATTCTGATAGGCCAAGGGTAAAATCATCTTGGCATTAATCAATTGAACGCTTGAACGGCACATATAATACGATAGGACCCGCCGTTACAGTTACAGTGAGCGATCGATAGATGCTTCAGAGGTATTACCATAAAAGGTGAAAGAGGGACTCCTGTAGAATCAGAACCTCATCCGTATGTGAAAGGAGGGTATCCCATGGAAAAGCCGCTTACGGTATTGGGTTTTGCCCTCGGGATGGAGAACAACGGCCTGGAGTTCTTCAAAAGGGCGGCCAAGACGGTCAAGGACCCTAATGCCAAGATGATATTCCTGGACCTCATGAAGATGGAGGAAGGTCATATAACCTTCATCAAGGCCAACATCGAAAGCATCAAGGAAAAGGGAAGATGGCAGCTTAAGCCCATTGAAGGATATGATGGGAGCAAGGTTGCCGAATCCGTCTTCAAAGCTCGGGAGGAAGGTAAGGCGGGCGAGATGGAATTCGAAATAGGGGAGCTGACGTCCGACCTTTCTGCGATAAGGATAGCCCTCGCCATAGAGAACGACCTTTATGAGTTTTATAGCAGGGCATCCTCGCATGCACGGGGTCAGGATGCGAAGGCGGTCTTCAAGAAGCTCTCGGAATGGGAGAAAGAGCACAGGGAGATGCTTGAATCCCAGTATGAGGAGATGCGCGAAGGTTTCTGGTCCAAGATGGGCTTTTCACCCTTCGATTGACGTTCTTGGCGGGTTAAGGAAAGTAAGGCGCGGGGGTCTCAATCCTCCGCGCCTTTAACATCCGCTGATGTCTAGAGCAGTATGACTGACATCAAAGCGATAGTGAGTATGGATACTATGCCCACGAACAACGTACCGCCCGTCTGCAGCTTGTAGGCTTGGTTGATGTCCATATCGGAGAACTGGGACACCACCCAGAAGTACGAGTCGTTCGCATGGGATACGACCATAGAGCCCGCCCCGATCGCTATAGTCACAAGGGCCCTTGCCATGGCGCTGTCAAAACCGAGGGAAGGCAGCAGAGGAGCAAGTATGGCCGATGTCGTGATCAAGGAGACAGTGGACGAACCCTGTGCCGTCTTTATCGCAGCTGCGATGATGAAGGGCAGGAATATGCCGAGGTTGTACTTCGATAGTATGTCCCCGAGCACGCCGCCGATGCCAGTAGCCTGCAGCACGGCACCGAAAGAGCCGCCAGCTGCGGTTATGACCAGTATCACGGCTGAATCCCTGATCGCATCGTTGACCCAGTCGCCATACACCTGCTTGTTGATTCTTGGCGCAAGCGTCATCGCCATGAAGACGCCGAACAGAAGCGCCAGGTTGGGATTGCCCAAAAAGACCATGATGGTCTTGAAAGTGCCCGTTCCGAACGGGTTCGTGTTGAAGTTCGCCACGGATCTCAACGCGATCAGGATGATCGGTATGAGTATCGGCATGAACGACTGAAGAGTACCTGGCAGTTTTCCGAACTTTTTAAGCATCTCCTCGTATGACATGCTGGCCTTGGGCTTGATGTCTATCTTCGAGCCGACCTTTATCGCATATAGCCAGCCGGCCAGAGTAGCGGGAATCGAAGCTATCAAGCCCATCAATATTACTAATCCGAGGTCTGCCCCAAGGTTGCCTGCCGCGGCGATCGGCCCTGGAGTCGGAGGCACCATGGTATGGGTCGAATACAAGCCCATGGAAAGCGCCGTGCCCATTACCGCCAGCGAAATTCCGCCCGATTCGGCTAGGGCCCTGTTGAGGGACGAGAGGATTACAAAGCCGCTGTCACAGAAAACGGGTATCGATACGACATAGCCGGAAAATGCCATGGCCAACGGTGAGTTCTTCTTTCCCACCAGCTTTAGCATGGTGCGCGCCATCACTACCGCAGCGCCGGTCTTTTCCAATATCGCGCCGATTATCGTTCCTGCCACGATCACTATTCCTATGTTAGTCAGGGTGCCTCCGAAGCCGTTGGCGATGCTTTCGATTATACCCGGCACGGTCTTGCCATCTACGGTCTTCGGGACAAGGGGGGGATCAACCGCAAGCAATCCCACGAAAAGGGCTGCCAGCAGCAGGACGAGGAATGCGTTCATCCTTACTTTACCTGTCATAAGTACGATGAACACGATTGCGAGGACCAGCAGAAGGATAAGCCAAGCTCCGCTCAACACGCAAAGAACACCTCCTATACATATTAATGACTGAACTGGATTATTTATTCGACTCGGTATAAAGAACTCCTGCCGACCAATATGGCACATAAAGTGGTATTGGCGCGAAGAACTCTTGTTTGACTGGGAAAATGATGATGATACCTCATGTAATGGATGTTCGGCATGCATATAGCACCGCTGTCTAAATGAAGATGTGCTGCCATAGATACCAATAAATGGACGCCTATCGGAGTGGTAAAATCAGATGAGAACCATCTGGAGGTATACAATTGGAATTCCTTCTCGTAAGGCATGGGGAAAGCTATTCGAATACGGACAGGGTCTTTTCGAACACCGGCTGGAAGCACGGGCTGACGGTCAGGGGGTTACGGCAGGCGGAAGAGGCGTCGAAGGCACTGCCCGGCTTCTTCGGCCAATTTACTAGGGTCTACAGCAGCCCGTTGAGAAGGGCATACGAGACAGCCGAGGTCATGGCATTGGACAACGGCGTAGAGCACAGGGTCCTGGCGGAACTCGCAGAGATATCGGTCGGCCAGCTTGAAGGCAGGTCCGACCCTGACAGCTGGTTAATCCACAATGCAGTCTGGAACAGGTGGTTCAGGCTGGGCGACACCGAAGCGAGGCTTCCTGAGGGAGAAAGCCTGAAGCAGGCTGTGGAAAGGTTCGTATGCGCATTGTCACGTCTCGAGGAGGAGGAGGCAGGGTCTAAGCTCGTCATCGTAAGCCACGGAGGGGTTATGCTCGGGCTGCTTCAAGGCGCGGTCTATGACGTCCCGGATTTCATATCCCGCAGGGGTTTTATCTCGAACTGCGACATGATACGCATCGTTAAGGAAAAAGGCTCATACATATACAAAGGATTCAAATCCATAATTCCCTGAAAAAACGCGCACATAAAGCGGCACTCACACGAATATGCCAGCTAGATGAGCTGTTATACGAAACCACAGCAAATGGCATTATTAACTATTCAGATGCAGGATAAGGGGGTATGAATCTAGAAATCAATAATTATGGATTAACCTGAGGATGGGGAGTGTTGATTCGATTGGAAAACGAGAAGGCCAAAACGGCTGGCACCAACAGTGGAAGAGTGCTGCTGAACGAGTTTCTGACCGATGTCTTCCACTACATTTTAAAATTCGAGGAATATACCCTAAGAGGAGAAAACGACCTTTCTATACAGGAGATGCACCTGATAGAGAAGCTGGGCCCTGACAAGGAACTAAGGATGAGCCAGATAGCGAACGCCCTCGGCGTCACCCTCGGGACGATGACCGTGGCTGCAGATAGGCTGGACAAGAAGGGCTATGTCGTAAGGCAGAGGTTGGATGACGATCGCAGGGTGGTTAGGCTGAAGCTCACGGATAAGGGCAAAGAAGCCTACGAAGCCCATTCTCAGTTCCACATGAAGATGGTCGAGATGGTGGTTCAAGGCCTGTCTCCATTGGAGGAGGAGACCCTTGTCACTGCGGTTAAGAACCTCAGGGATTTCTTCAAGGGACTCGATTACAGAAAACTAAAGAAAAGGAAGTGAAAGCCAAGTAGGGAATAGGGCCCGAAGGCGAAAACCATGAAGAAGGTTCTCCAGATCCTTAACATTCTGGGCTTCCTAGCGGTTGTGGCAGTCAATGCGCTGGCGGTGCTGCTTCCGATAAACAACAGGACCACAGAGCAGCTATCGGACATGTATCCGAACCTCTTCGTGCCGGCTGGAATCACGTTTTCGATTTGGGGTGTAATCTATATCCTTCTCTTGCTCTTTACACTCTACCAATCATCGGACCTTCTAGGGGGCAAGGCCGACAGGACCGGATTCGTCGACAAGGCAGGGCTTGCATACTTTCTTACGAGCATTTTGAACATTGGTTGGATATTGGCATGGCATTATGAGATGGTGCTCCTCTCGGTCCTGATAATGCTCGGGCTTTTGGCCTCGCTGATAGTACTTTATCTGCGGATCGGAAGCTCTTCCGCGAGCTTCTTTGAAAAACTCTTCTCAAGTTATCCGATAAGCGTGTACCTGGGTTGGATATCGGTAGCCACGATAGCGAACATAACGGCATATCTCGTCAACATCGGATGGGAAGGTTTCGGGATTTCACCCGAAACCTGGACTTACGTTATGATGGGCGCAGCCATGCTATTGGCTCTGCTGATGAGGCTTCTCAAAGACGACATCCCGTATTGCCTGGTAATCGTCTGGGCCCTTGCCGGCATAGCGATAAAGAGGCTTGGCACTGAACCACAATATACGGGTATAGCCTACACCGCGATCGCCATGGCGGCGGTCGTTGTGGTTTCATTCCTGTTCCGGCCGCAGAAAAAGGCTTGATAACCCCGGGTTCTCATGAATCCAGAAGCCCGGCTTAGAGGCCGGGCTTTAGTCAATCCTTAACCGATACCACCATTATCTCATACTCATCCAAGTCCGGTTTTCTCCTGCCCCACATGCCGGCCGTGCCTCCCCATATGGCGGATACGGTAAAACCGCACATCTTCAGCATCAGCCTTAGCTCAGAGCCCGTGAAAGCCTTCTCGCCCACAAGGGTGGAACCTAGCTCTTGGTCGATGTCCTCATAAAGCTCCGACAAGGGATGCCATTCCACCGTGTCTATTGGGTCGAATCTGCCGGATAGGACCTCCTCGGCTCCGAAGCGCCGGATGAACCTCGCTGCGTTAAGGACCGTGGTCACGAATATACCGCCCTGTTTCAAGCATGCGCCAATGTTCCTTATGACGGCCAAGGGCTGGCCCACCGGGTCATCCCCCGTGCCGATAAGCCCCATCGAGCCTTCGCAAAGGCACAGCGCTGCATCGAAGCTGCCTGCCAATGCAAGATCGACAGGATAAGTCCCTGTAGCGTCCGCTTGCATGAACCTCGCTCCGAGCCCAAGTTCCGAAGCCTTCATCCTGGCTATGCCGAGCATACCTTCCGAAAGGTCGATCCCCGTCGTTTGATAGCCCATCGAGGACAGCGCCAGGCTGTGCCTTCCGGTACCACAACCTACATCCAACACATGAGGATGAGAATCCAGGGGAATTATCTCGGACAGGAAGGCGCACTCTTCACGTGTATTCTTGGTGAACGCGTTTTTATCATATACTTTCGAGTGCTGGTCGAAAAAGCGCTGCCATGCCGTCTTATCCATTCTTTCCTCCAGTCGCCGCCCGAAATCAGGCAGGTGATGGTAGTAACCCTGTAAAATTAAGTATATCGGAGGTTGGCAGATAATGAACCATCTAGAGATCAAGTATATCGGACATAGCGGGTTCCTCTGCGACACGGGGGAGCGCTTCTTGCTTTTCGACCTGTTCAGAGACGAGCATAACATCCTTGACAGGGGTCTTCCTCATGATGGGTACGGCACGGTGTTGATCTCCCATGCCCACAGTGACCATTTCAACCCAAGGGCTTTCGAGCTGGGCGTCCCCGGAAGGACCGTCTATGTGATGGATTCTGGAATTATCGCACCCCAATCTGCGTGCGAGGTGAAGTCCGTAACTCCCGGAGATGTGCTGGACATCGGCCGGATTAGCGTGAAGGTCTTCGATTCCACCGATGAGGGCTCGTCCTTTCTTGTCGAGTCCGACGGATGGTCCGTGTTCCATTCGGGAGACCTTAACGATTGGTACTGGGAGGAAGAGTCCACCCCTGATGAGCTGAAGCGCGATGAGGATCTCTACCTGCAGGAGCTGGGGCGGATCCCAGGGGGGATGGACGTCGCCTTCGTCCCGGTGGACCTGAGGCTCGGTAGGCACGCCGCAAGAGGGGCGCAGCATTTCGCAAGGATGTTACGTCCAGGATACATAATCCCGATGCACATGAACGGGCGGCCGGACCCGGACCTATTCGAAAAGGCATTGAATTCTACAAGCTCCGGCACTCGCCCTCTCATGATTGCAGAAGGCGACAAGGCTGACTTGATAAAACCTTAGCCATCATCGTCGATGGGACCCAATCACTATTCTAGGAGGTATAACATGAAATTCAGGATCGCCCACACGAACATCAACGTAACGGACCTGGAAAAGTCGGTCGAGTTCTACGGCAAGGCCCTAGGGCTCGCGGAGCTAAGAAGCAAGCAGGCTGCGGACGGATCCTACAAGCTGGCCTTCCTCAGCGACGAGAAGGGCGAGTACATGCTGGAGCTGACATGGCTTAGAGATAAAGAGGGGCGTTATGACCTTGGCGACAACGAAGGCCACATAGCCTTCGTCACCGATGATTACGACGCTGCGCACAGGCTGCATTCGGACATGGGCTGCATCTGCTATGAGAACAAGGCCATGGGGCTCTACTTCATAGAGGATCCGGACGGCTACTGGCTCGAGATAGTGCCGGCCAAGAGGTAATCCGGGACATTGCCGCAGGTAAGGGCCGACATGACAAGGGACGATTTGCGCTCTTCGAGAGAGCAAGGTGCTTCATTCGCTGAGGAGGCCAAACGCACCCCGCCGTGACTGCCACGGGGCATTCCACGTTCAGATAAGTAATGCTGAAATGCCCTGGATTGATGGTATAATTATTTGGTATCTAAGGTGGAGGTGCTAGCGTGGATTACGAGGACAAGGAGAACAAGCCCGATGTCCTTAAGGACGGCGAGGGCGAAGGCGGAAAAGAACCGACGGTAGCTACTGAAGGAGCCCTTCTAAGAGAAGAGGAGCCCCAGGAAGAGACCCCCGCCGAACCGGAGGTAGAAGCAGCTGAGGTCCCCGTAGAAGGGATCGGTACCGAGGGCGAGGCCCCGACGGTTGATGCCGGCACAGCCGGACAGAAGAAGGGGAAGGCCTTTTTCAGCGTGTTGTTTGAATACCTTCAGGCGATAGTGATGGCGTTCCTCATCGCCATAGTCATAATGGCGTTCATCGGCCGTTCCTACATGGTGGAGGGGGCATCCATGGAGAACACCCTGTTCAACAGCGAAAGGGTCCTCGTGGAGAAGCTGAGCTACTATTTCGCCAAGCCGGAGCGCGGGGACATAGTGGTGCTGATGAATCCCAGGCAGGAGAAGTACGGCAACTGGTTCTTGGATACGTTCGGTTTCGTGAAGGACATATTCGTGTCCGATATGTCCACCAGGCCATACATAAAGCGCGTAATCGGCAAGGCCGGGGACAAGGTCGAGATCAAGGGCGGCAGGACCTACCTCAACGACGAGCTGCTCGAAGAGCCTTACGTCAGCGAGGAGATATGGTGGGACTACGGCCCGTACTACGTCCCCGAAGGATACGTGTTCGTGATGGGAGACAACCGCAACCACAGCGATGACAGCAGAAGCTCGGTGGGCTTCCTTAAGATAGACAGGATATTGGGTAAGGCCGTGGCCAGGTTCTGGCCTCTGAATAAGCTAAGCATCTTCACGCAGCCTGATATATTCAAGTCTATGTAGGGCCCTAAACGGCACTTCAGCCGGCCCGCGGCAAAACGGGCCGGCTTTTTTCATAGCCAAGGCGATGCATGATAGAATAATCTGGTAAGGAGTGGTCTTATGGATTGCGCTAAGGTAGAGTCGTTCATCGTCGGATGGCTGAGGCGTATGGTGGCCTCGGCGCATTCGAGCGGCCTCGTGTTCGGCCTCTCTGGAGGCATCGACTCGGCGGTGGTAGCGGCATTGTGCAAGAAAGCCATGGGAGATTCCACACTCGCCCTTATCATGCCATGCGAATCCCATCCCATCGATTTCGAGCACGCCGTACTTACGGCCGAGGCGTTCGACATAAAGAGGCATTTCGTGGAGCTCACTGGAACATACAGGTCGATGGTGGCCGAGATGAACAGGGCGGGCATGAAAGACCCGCCCAGGATGGCTTCGGCGAACCTCAAGCCGAGGCTCAGGATGGCGACTTTGTATTATTTCGCCAACGGCCTTAATTATATGGTGGCCGGCACCGGCAACAGGAGCGAATGGTACGTGGGCTACAGCACCAAGTTCGGCGACGGCGGAGTGGACATTCAGCCGATATTGGGCCTTCTCAAATCTGAGGTCGTAGAACTTGCGGGCCATCTTGGCGTGCCGAAGGAGATAATCGAGAAGCCCCCGACGGCAGGCTTGTGGCAGGGCCAGACGGACGAAAGTGAGATGGGCTTCACTTACGACCAGCTCGATAGATACATATCTACGGGAGAGGCCGAACCTGCCGTTAAGGAACGCATCGACAGGATGAACATGGCTTCCAGGCACAAGTACATGCCGCCCCCCACGCCGTTTTCGCCCGAGGACGGAATACCTGCGATGATCCCGGAGGCAAAATAGGTGCCTGGCAGTGCATGGGGAAGGTTCATATCGCGTTTTAGCGTCTACGATCTCGTGGTCATAGGGCTCATAGCGGCACTTGGCATCGCGGCGAAGAACGTCGTGGGCCCGCTGGCGCACCTCGTGACGGTGCCTCTTGGAATACCAGGAGGCGCACTGGCAGGCGGCTTCTACATGCTGTGGCTGGTCCTTGCCAGGGCCTATACGGGGAAAATCGGATCATCGTCGCTCGCGGCGCTGATCCAGGCGGTCATAGTGCTGGCCACGGGGTCTTTCGGATCCCACGGAGCGTTAACATTGGCCACATACACGCTGCCCGGCCTGGCATGCGACGCTGCGATGCTCTTCTACAGGAAGGACCGGGAAGGCAAGCTGCTCTGGTGTACGCTCGGTGGAATGGCGGCGAACATGACCGGCTCCGTGGCGTCGAACGTAGCGTTCTTCAGGCTGCCGGCGCTGGCATTGGCCCTTATGGCTACGACGGCCGCCTTTTCCGGGGCGGCGGGAGGTGCCTTTGCGAGCGGTGTGGCGGATAAGTTAGGCAAGCTGACAGGAAGATGACAGGAGGTGCCCAATGAAGGCCAAGGACAAGATCGCCCTTGTGACCATCGTGTTTCTTGGGCTCGCGATGGTCGCGCTCGGCGCCGTTAACTCGTGTGCTGTGGAGCAGAAGATGGAAGGTTCGCTGGAAGTGATTGTAAACGGCGAGAGTAAAGGCATCCTGACAGCAGAGGAGCTCTCCGCGATGAAAGCGTCGACGTTCAAGGCAATCATAAGAAGTTCCAGCGAGGGCAAGAGCGAGGCGGAGTTCACGGGCGTTTTAGTCCTGGAGATAGTGGCCAGGTTGTATCCTGCGATCAAGGACGGCTACAAGGCAATGATCGTAAAGGCGGAGGACGGCTACCAGACGGTACTGAGCAAGGAAGAAGTCGAACAGAAGGACAATGCTTACATCTGCTTCCTCATGGACGGGGCTCCCATCAAACCGAAGGTGAAGAAGGGGCAGGGCCCTCTTAGGCTCATCATAAGGAAAGACGAGTTCGGACAGCGCTGGGTGAAGTACGTCGATAGGATAGAGGTAAAGAAATGAGCGTGCTGGTCCTATCCGGCATCAAGTTCGCCTACTCGGGATCGAATAGAAAAGTACTTGACGGCGTGGACCTTTCGATCGAGAAGGGCGAGGCCGTCTTGATATCTGGCCCCTCCGGAGGAGGGAAGACGACCCTTTGCCTCGTGGCGGCTACGATCATACCCACGAGGGTACAAGGCGACTTCTCCGGGATGGCCGAGCTCATGGGGCAGGGCACGAGGAAGCTGGGCCCTTCGGGGGCCTCTGAGTACGTAGGATATGTCATGCAGGAACCCGAGTTCTCGATGATCATGCCGACGGTGGAGGACGAGATAGCGTTCGGCCTGGAGAACAGGGGCCGGGAGCCGGCCGAGGTCGCCGTTGCTGTAGAGGGCGTAATGACGCGCTTGGGCATGGACGGACTCGCTGGCAGGGACCCAAGGAGGCTTTCCTCCGGCGAGAAGCAGCTCGTCGCGATGGCTTCGGCCATAGTGCACAAACCACAGCTGGTTATCCTTGACGAGGCACTTTCGGGGCTGGACGACGACAAGAGGGCACTCGCCCTGGCAGAGCTGGACGCGATGAGACAAGGCGGCGCTGCGCTCCTGATAGCCGAGCATGCGGGAACCGGAAGGCAGGCCCCCTTCCTGTCGGCAAGAAGATATGTCCTGCAGGACGGAAGGCTCGCGGAGGAGGTGTCCGGATGAGGGCGGTATCGTTCGAGTCCGTCGGCTTCTCTTATCCAGGCAGTCGCCAGGACAAGTCATCAAAGCAGGTCTTCGAAGGGCTTACTCTCACCCTTGTGCCCGGGAAGGTCTACGTCATGTCGGGGCCGAACGGATGTGGCAAGAGCACTTTCGCCAAGCTCATGACGGGCATGCTGAAGCCGGATTCGGGCAAGATCCTGATCGGGGAGAACGATATGGCATGGATGGGGCTTTCGGACATAGGGAAGCACGTCGGACTGGTGATGCAGAATCCCTCCAGACAGCTCATCATGCAAAAGCCCGTCGACGAGATCGCCTTCGGCCTAATCCACAGGGGGATGCAAAAGGATGAGGCGGCGAATGTGGCCAAGGCTGCCCTGAGGGACTACAAGCTTACGGAAATCGCTGACACCCCGACGCAGAAGCTGTCGAAAGGAGAGCAGGTAAGGCTGGCGATGGCTTCGGTGGCTGTGCTGGAACCGGACTGGCTCCTGCTAGATGAGTCGCTGTCCTGCCTGGACGGCGCATCGAGGAGCAAGGTTCTGGACAAGGTGGCCAGGCTGGTAAGGCACGGGGGCGGCGCCTTGATAATCTCGCATTCTAAGGATTTGGCATACGAGCTTGGCGCTATAAGGATCCTGATCGAGAGGGGAGGGGTCAGCGTTGTGGTCTGACATGGACCCGAGGTCCAAGATATTCGCGACGCTATGCCTTACGTCCATGGCCCTTCTCGTGAGGATGCCCTTGGCCGCGCTGCTTCTGGCAGCGCTTACGGCAGCGGCGCTCATAGCCTTCGGCATTGATCCGAAAGGTCCTCTCAAGACCCTTATAAGGCTCGCTCCTGCGATGCTCGTGGTGGCCGTGCTGCAGGTACTGCTCGTAAGGAGCGGACGTACGGTCCTTTCTGCCTTCGGGATCGGGATCGTCACGACGGGGGGCCTAGGCGCTGCAGCCTTCATGGTGGTGAGGGTCGGGATCATAGCCGCGTGCGGCTATATCTTGTCCGGCATAGGTTTCGCCGACTTCCTCCTTGCTATGAAGTCGATGAAGGTGCCCTATGAGATAGCGTTCATGGCGGCCATGGGAGCGAAATTCCTCCCTCTTCTGGCGGAGGAGATGACGGACAGTCTTACTTCGGCTGAGCTCAGGGGCGCCGACATAAAACGGATGGGGATAATCAGAAGGCTTAGGCTCTACTCAGAGGTTCTGATGCCGGCGACGTTCACCGCGCTGTCTAGGGCGGAGGGCATTTCGTGGGCGCTCGAGCTCAGAGGTTTCAACCCGGGCGCCGGCAGGACATACTGGAGGAAACTGGAAATGAGGATGTCCGACTGGATGGCATTCCCGCTGGGCATCATCGCGTTCGCGGCGTTCTTGCTAGCCAATTACTGATCTTGGAGGAACGATGAAAGTCTTTGCCGTTTCCGGCCTCCACGGCACCGGAAAGACCACGGTAGTGGAGCAGCTGGTGGGTGAACTGGTCCGAAGGGGCCTGAATGTGGCTACAGTGAAGGACATACACTACGAAGGGTTCACCATGGACAAGCAAGGCACGAACACATGGAGGCACAGGGCGGCGGGAGCATGTGCCGTAGCGGCGCGCGGCCTTGCCGAGACGGATTTCGTCTACGGCGTCAGGATGACGATGGAAGAGGTGGTTTCTCGGCTCGAGGCTGACGTCGTCGTGATCGAAGGTGCGCACGACGAGCCCTATCCGAGGATCACCTGCGCAACATCGCCCGAGGAGGCGGACATGAGGAGGGATTCCTTCACATTCGCGATATCAGGAAGGATATCCGACACAACCTCCGAGCATGACGGACTCAGGGTGTACGACTGCGCCAAAGAGGCAACGGAACTGGCGGACCTGGCCCTTGAGAAGGCGCTGGAGGTCGGACCCGGAGCGAGCAGAAGATGACGGACCGGAACAAGACAAGCGAGAAGAAGCAAGGGCTCGCAGGCCAGGCCGCCAGACAGTGTGCTCTCGCCATACGCGAAGGCATCGAGATGGAAGTGGCGATGGGTTCCCTGCCCGGCTTCGTTGGCCTCATCCAGCTGGAATCGAGCAAGGGACTCTGCTACAAGCTCGATCTTTCCGGCGTAGGTCCTCTTTTCGTTAAGGTCCTGGAGGATGAGGGCAAGGCGGAGAACGAAGCGTCGTTATCGTCAAGGCTTGCAGGATTGGGCATAGGCTGTCCGGTGCCGTTGGCCGTGGAAGGTCGGGTGCTCGTAAGGGATTACCTGGGGGCCGCCACCGCCGCCGAAGAGCTTGATCTGGCTTTGAAGTGGGGCGATGTGGCCTCGGCCTCGAGATTGTGCAAGAGAGTGGCGGAGCTGCTGGCAGATATCCATATGGTGGATTCAAGTTGCGGGCACGGGCTGGTCGTGAACGACCTGAACCTCAAGAACTTCCTTGTATCTTCTAACTGCAGCCTGTCCATCATCGACCTTGCGGAAGCAGGATACGGCGACCAGCCCAAGGACCTCGGGGCGCTGATGGTCCACATCCTCACGCACAGGCCGGAGTTCACCGACATCTCGGCAGCGATGGCGGACTCTGCCCTGGATTCGTATTTCACCAAGGCAGGAAAGCTGTGGGACGTCACGGAAGCGTCGGCGGGCCTTGAAGAGGCGCTCGCTGATGCGTCCATCAGGAGGGCTAGGCCGGAACTTCCCGGGCTCGCGTCATGGTACGTGTCACATCTGAAAGAGCGGGCGGAAGCAACTACGAGGAGGTCACATCATGGAGCTGAAGACTAGGACGCTGACGATAGTGGCGCTCTTCACGGCGCTTATGATAGCTGGAGCCTACATATCGATACCGATCGCCGACCTGGTGCCGTTGACCTTCCAGCCATTCGTGAGCATACTCGCAGGGTCGATTATAGGCCCGAGGCTGGGCTTCCTGGCGGTCTTCTCGTATGTCGTGATAGGACTCGCCGGAGTCCCCGTGTTCTCGGGGTTCACCGGAGGCTTCGCAAAGGTGCTCTCCCCCTCTTTCGGCTTCATCCTGGGTTTCCTGGCGGCGGCCCTCGTGACGGGCATGGTCACCGGGAAGGACAGGCCGACCTTCGCAAGGGTGTTGGCGGCCGACATGGCAGGCATATTCGCGATATATCTAATCGGGGTCCCCTACATGCATTTCATCCTGAGGGCGGTATCGGGCAAGGACTGGACGTTTTGGGCCACAACCATCGGCATGGTCCCGTTCCTGGTGAAGGATTTGGCCCTTGCGGCCATCGCCTCTACGATAGCGGTGAGGCTGATACCTGTGGCCAGGAAGGCTACCAGGATGCAATGAAGGAGGGCTCCTCGTGAGAGCCCCCCTTGTATCGCGCTCGCACTATCTTAGAATCCCAGCGCCTGTATCATCCTGAGGAAGAACTCCGTATTGTCGTACCATCCGGAAAAGCAGGCCCCTGCCGGGCCCTCGGCTGTTATGATCACCATAGATGCGGTGTGGGAGCCGCTGCCCCACGAGACGTTGGAAGCATATGATATGAGCCTGCCTATCTCCTTTGCAGGGTCGGCCGAGACGCGCACTCTGGCCGCGTCCTCGTCGTCGAGCTCGTAATTCGCATACGTCTTGAGTATCTCCTTGAGCCTTTTCCAGTCGGAAGCCGCCTCAGCTGCCATCCTCCCGGCGCTGGCGCGCACTTTTAGCAATTTCGAAACATCCACGTTAAGGCCGTTGCCAGCCCCGAGGGAAAGGCCGCCCGTCTCGTGGTCCGCCGCTACGACCACCAACGTATTCCCGTCCGCTTGGGCGAACGATAGGCAGGCCTTTACCGCATCATCGGCGGCAAGCAGGCCCTTGATGACGCTGGCGGCGTCATTATCGTGCGATGAGTCGTCCACCGAACCCGTCTCCACCAACAGCAAGAAGGGCCTCCCGTCCTTTGAGAGCATGGCAAGCGCCGTCTCGACCATGTCCTTCAGCTTCACTGCCTTCGCATCAGAATCGATCTCCTGGGGCATGTCGCCTTCGGCAAGCAGGCAGACGGCGGGCAGGGTCCCCTCCGAGAGCGCCTTGATGTCGGAATATGAGTTGAAGGCCGGCTTTGCCTTAGATGAAGCCGCCGATTCCTTGATCAGGGGGCCGATGTATGCTCCGCCGCCGCCAACCGCCAGCGCGAGCGGCGATGCCAGCAGCTGCTTCGATATGTTCTTATTTTCGGATCGCATAAGCACGTTAGCGTACATAGCGGCCGACGTGGCGTCATACAGGGCGGATGTCGTAACGATTCCGGCGGACATACCGCTTTTTACGGCCAGGGACATGATGCTCTCCGTCCTGTCCAGCTCGTAGTCGTATCCGATCACCATGTTATAAGTCTTGCGGCCAGTGAACATGGCCGTAGCCGCCGCGGCGGAATCCGTGATGTCGAGCCCGTAGCTGGAAGTGCTCATGCATCCCAGGTAGGGCATGTGGTTCATGGCTAGCCCGCCCTTCTGTGCCAGCTCGCCGAGCTGCCTGTGCGCGGGCCCCATGCCATCCACCAGGACTACGACCAGATTCCGCGCTGTCTCGGCTCCGCCAAGGGCCCAGAAGCCCATCACCGCTACTAGCAATATGGCCAAGGATGACCTTAAAGCCCACTTACGCATCGAATGCCTCCTTTTGCTGACACTTCAATTCTACACCAGGAACAGGCGTGCTATAATCCACTCGTGAAGGGAAGGGAGGATAATCATGGCTAATAAGGCACTCCGTTTTCTGAAGGCCCTGTCATTGCTGCTTGTCATCGCGATATCGTTTTCGGCGGCCGCAGCGCAGGCTCCTTCCTACCATGACGTAAGACCGGGATACGGCGTCACCCGGATAGGGTGGCTGTCGGACTACTGCCCTGAGCTCAAGGGAACCAACGGCGACACCATGGTTTATTACCTCGAAAGCGGCAAGTCCGGCATGGACGTGATGGTCCTGGGCGGCACCCATGCAAACGAGATATCGGGCATACTCGCATCGACTCTGCTGGTCGAGCTGGCGGAGGTGAAGGCCGGAAGGCTCATAGTCATACCGCATGCCAACAACAGCGCCGCGATGGCGCCGGATTCAAGGGGCGGGTTGTTCTTGGAGCAGGTGAAGATAGCGGCCACTTCCTCCGACAGGATATTCAAATACGGCGATAGGTACACGCTAGAGGCAGATCAGCCGGAATTCGCGGCCGATCCGCTGGGGGCTGAATCAAGGAACCTTAATCGGGTGTATCCCGGCAAACCGGACGGGACCCTCACCCAGAAGATAGCCTTCGGGATCATGTCCTTGATCGTGAAGGAGGGAATAGATGTCGCGTTCGACCTCCATGAGGCGAATCCTAACAGCGCATTGGGCTGGAACATCATATCGCCTAACGAAACCTTGGACATCGCTGTTCTGACGGCTTTCGAGCTGGAGGAAAGAGGCATAAGGATGATACCCGACAGGAGCGGTCCGGGTTTCGCGGGCTACAGCCATTGGGAATGGAGCAGGAAGGGCGCCACGTCGTTCCTCATCGAGACGGTGAACCCCGCCATGGAGACGGGCCTTAAGGCCGATCCTATAGTGAGCGACAAGTTCCCTATAGAAAGAAGGGTGGGAATACACCTTGAGACGATACTCACCCTGATGAAGTACAAGACAGAGCTTAATGGCGGCGAGTTCGAGATCGAGGGCGTCCCAGGTTACGAGCAGCTGATGGAAAAAGGGATCTCCGGATTCTTAAGATAAAGGACCTTAGGATGGAATGAAGCCGCGGCACCTTTCACGGGTCCCGCGGCTTCGTCTACTTCCGTAGTTCTTATTAGTAGACCTTGTCTATCCTACGGATGATCCGGTCGGCGAAATTGAAGGCCCTCTCCATTATCGCCTCGTCCATCTTGTCGAAAGTATCCGAGGGCATGTGCCAGTGAGGCGCGAAGCCATCCCTTTCAAGGCCTATGAGGGTTATGGCTGGCACTTTGGCTATCATAGAATCGCTCGCCTCGGTGCATCCGCCCGTTAGCACCACGGGGTATGCACCTATATCGGATGCGCCGGCTACGTGCTCCACCTGCTCGAGCAGCCTGCCGTCCGGTTTCAGCGGCAGCAGAAGCCCCTCACGGACGATGTAGGACGGGCCGGTGCATCCTAGCATCTCGAAGTTCACTGTCACTGGGTTCACGAATTCATGCTTGTGCGCCCTGAAGAAACTCGTGGCCCCTTCGTGGAGGGATTCTTCGCTGCCTGTGCAGACCAGCCAGACCCTTGTGTTCGCTAAAGGGTTGGAGATGAGATCCTCGGCGAATGTCAGCACGAGGCCGGAGCCGGTGGCGTTGTCGTTCGCGCCGGCAGTATACGGCGTAGTGTCAGCTTCGACCGTTATGGCGATGAGAGAGAAGGCGCCGATCAGGCTGATGAAGGATATGTCCCAGACAGTCTCGTGGATATGCGGCCAGATAAGAGAGGCCCCGAAAAGGAGTGTCTGAAGTATGAGGAGCCCCATGGCGACATTCGACCAGATTGCGTAGATCTTTCTCCATTTCTTGGAAGAGAAGATTATCGGCGTCCTCTGGGTGTCCATGTGGCCCATCAAGATGATATCCCTCTTATGATCGCCCGTCGGTTTCGCCTTCGCGAACACGTTGCGGCTTGGGTTCTTCGGCCCGACCAACCTCAGGAGATTTGGCCTAAGGAGCAGCTCTTGGAATTCAGACACCAAGGCTACCAGGGAAAGGATGAACGCAGCCCATGGCAACTTAGGGAAGATGGCGTAGGCGATCGCGAATGTGGCAGCCGCGACCAGGTGCGGGCGGAATACGGAGGACCTGCTCGTAAACCTGTCCACTTCAGGCTCGTAACCCATCCTCCTGAACTGGGCCTCGCAGTATTCCGCCGCCTTCTGCTCGTCGGCTGTGCCGCTGCCCCTTGGCCCGATGACCACAGACAACTGCTCGACGTGAGCCAGCCATGCCTTCACCTTTGGGTCCATGTCGGATCCTCCTTTACGGATGTATCGTACCCGGCGCTGCTGGATGGGCACATTACCGATGAAGCGCGCACTTATCCAAAAATCCTCTACGTAGATCCGTAAACTTTGGTCCGGTGCATCGGGCTTCTCGGCGCGTTACCTTAACTAAAGCCCTGCCTTCAGTCCACGCTCATACCTGGTTTACCGCCCCCGCTGCGCCCTGCTCTGCTTGCTCTAGTCAACTAGACAACCTAAGCGGAAAGAGGCTTCCATTGAGACCGTAGAAGCGATCGAGCCCTAGGCTCTCAACGATAATATATGTTTCTTCATAGGACTTATAAAAGCCTGCCCATGGATTGAATAATCGAGCATGTACAAAATATCCGCTGGCATCGCCAAGTCATTCATACTCGAAAGGGGAATCCGCTTCATCCGACTGGACTAAAAAACGGGCTGGCATCCTTGACGTCAGCCCGAATCAGCCGCCAGCGCGCAGCGCCGGCAATCAGATGCTAGTAACCTGCTGCGTTCCCTTTTCTCCTGCTGTCAGCCCAGCCATGGATGAAACCATCGTCTCCCACGAGCACAGCCTGGCAGTTGCCTATAGCGGATGTCTTTCCGACCTTGTGTCCCATCGCCGCTAGGGCATCGGCAGTCTCCTGCGATATTCCGCGGTCCATCTCCATCGACAGCGTGCCCTGATTGCCCGCACTCGAGTTGCACATTATCCTTGCTGATTCTATCGCCTCGGATATCGGCATTCCGAAGTCGATGACATTGACGATGACCTGTGCGACGGTGGGGAATATCTGGGTAGCTCCGGGTGATCCCAGAGACATGAAAGCCTTGCCGTCCCTAAGGACTATGGTGGGGCTCATCGACGACAATGGCCTTTTGTAAGGCTCGGGTGCGGCTATGTGAAGCGGATCGAAGTTGAAGTCAGTAAGCTCGTCATTCATCACGATGCCAGTATCGGTAGCTATCACGCCGCAGCCGAAACCGCCGTTTACTGTCTGGGTCACCGATACTATGTTGCCTTCGGAATCGATGACCGAGAAATGTGTCGTCTCATTAGATTCGTATGGCATGGGGTTGCCGGGTGTGACCGCGGTAAGGGCCTTGGAGGGATCTATGAGCTTTACTAGGGTATTTGCGTATTCCTTCGACGTGAGCCCCATGATCGGGCTCTTGACGAAGGTCGGGTCGCCTCCCAGATAAGCCGCCCTGTCAGCGAATACCAGCTTGAGGATATCTGCCAGTACGCTGATGTACTTCACGCTGTTATGACCCATGGACTTAACATCGAAGTTCTCGAGCATGTTAAGGATCTGTACCAAATGGGCGCCGCCGGAGCTGGGCGGGGGCATAGAGATGATCTCATACCTGCCACGATAAGTGCCCCTTACTGCTTCTGGCGTCAGGACCTTGTACTTTGCCAGGTCGTCCATCGTCCATTTGCCACCAGCTGCGTTGATGGCGTTCACCATGCTCTGGCCGATGTATCCCTTGTAGAACACGTCCGGTCCCAGGGCTACGATGTCCTTCAACGTCTTCGCCAGCTCGGGAAGTACGATGAAATCGCCCGTGACGAGAGGCATGTTTGTCGTGGAGTTCAGATACCTTACTTTGTCCAGGTTGTTCTCGTTGTATTTGGCGATCTTGGTATATGCTGAGTTGATGCCCTGGGCGAGTCTCTCATAGACCGTGAAACCTTTCTCGGCCAGCCTGATCGCAGGGGCTGCGACCTGTGCCCACGACATCGATCCATAAGCTTTGAGCGCGGTATCGTAACCCATCGGAACGCCGGGGATGCCTGATATATTCGGGCCCACACGCACGGCCTTGTCGACGTACATGTCCTTCGTAGCATAACCTGCCGCCATCTCGCGGTAGTCGACGATCTTCACTTCCTTCGTCTTCGCGAAGTAGATGACCATGAAGCCGCCTCCGCCAAGGCCCGTCGAGGTCGGTTCGGCTACGCAAAGGGCAAGGCCAGTCGCTACGGCGGCATCTATCGCGTTACCGCCGGCTTTTAGGATTTCGACCCCTGCGTTGGTAGCAAGGTCGACAGAGGAGGCGACCATTGCATGGGGCGCTACTACATCCTGTACGGGATCTGCTGCCACGACGCAGCTTGAAAGCATGAGCGTGATAAGGGCTATACCGATGAACAGCCTTTTGACCATATGATCTCCGTCCTTTCGTATGGGATAAAAAGTAATTCGGTGAATATAAAGGGATTCCTCCGAAGAATGACTGTTAAAGCATGTGATATTTTTGACCGTCCAGTTCTGATAGAAGCATCGCCTTCAAGCTACTAAAAGAGCTCGAAAAGGCCGGCTTATCCTCTAGGTCTTGGCATTGACCGACAGATGAACCGTAAATCGTTCGCTCCGTGCGTTTTCATTCGGCCTATATGCTGGGCATCTATTCCAGTTGGGGGATGATGTGTTATAGTGTACACAATCGCCGAGCTGTAGCCGGCATATCGGGACGTACATCAGATGATCGTGAATCATACCATGAAGGTATAGCCTCTCGAACGAGGGCGCCCTCATGGTTTTTTTATGGAGGAGACAGAATGCGGACCAGAAGAATCGTCCTGGCAGCCATGTTCATCGCGCTAGGGATGCTGCTGCCCTTCCTTACAGGTCAGATACCAGGCATCGGGAGCAGGTTGCTGCCGATGCACCTGCCCGTGCTCATCTGCGGTTTCGTCTGCGGCTGGAAGTACGGGCTGGCGGTAGGTTTCATCCTTCCCATATTCAGGAGCTTCACGTTCGGCATGCCGCCGTTCCCTACGACTGCGGTACCGATGGCATTCGAGCTTGCCGCGTACGGGATGATGACGGGCTTGCTCTATTCTCTGCTTCCGAAGAAGACCGGTTCCATATACATCGCGCTGCTGTCTTCGATGTTGGCAGGAAGGGCGGTATGGGGCGCGGTAAGGTTCATTATGCTACTTGCCGGCACGAAGTTCTCGTGGGCGCTGTTCATCTCCGGGGCGTTCATCAATGCAGTCCCGGGCATGATCCTCCAGGTAATCCTCGTGCCGCTGGTCGTAATCGCCCTTCAGAAGGCCAGGTTCGCTGCAGAAGAACGTAGATGATCTAAGATCGGCTCAGAAGCCTTCATAGAGGATGACTTGAGCGAAGCATATTAAATTCCTCCCCGGAACGCTCGATGGCAGATCATGGGCCCGGTGCCGAGCCAAAGGCCGCGCACCGGCGCCTATTTCCCGGCTATTTGCAGACCCTCTGAAGCTCTGCTACGACCAGCTTCACAGCATCCGCGAGAGAGCAGTCCCTGGAGCCGACCACTATCGTCGAGCATTTGTTGAGGGGCAGCAGCAGCTTCAGGCCCTTGCTCTGGGATACTGCGTCCGCCATGCGAGGGGTGATCTCCCCTAGCAGGGAGTTCGCTATCATTATCCCTATGGGCCCGATTATCACGTCCGCGTCGCTGCTGTTTACTATAATCGGATTCTCCCCTGTCGCCCCAGCGTCGGCCCCGGCTTTCAGCATCGCCGAGGTAGCGATGCTGTTAGTGCCTATGGCTATTATCCTCTGATCGGGAAGGTCCTTCTTGACCTGCTCGATGATGAGCTTCCCTATCTTGCCGCCCTGTCCATCTATCACTATTATCTTCATGTACCCGACCTCCGCTCATATGATATACGCGTTCTTATGGGAGCATGTTCGCAAGTCGAAGGATTCCGTAAACTTCCCGTCCCATCCTCCAAGCGGCGTACATGCGATACTTCACACTACCAGTCTAGCGTATACAGTCCGGTGACGGAATGTCCAAGAGGTTCAGCGCGTCCTAGTCCTTTCGGCGAGGAGACGGCGCAAAGGGATAAGAAGGCGAAAAACGGGGGCCGCATGCGCGGAGGTTGTATAAAGGCCGGCCCGAAGGTATCATCTACTTATATGACCGCGCTCCGAGCCGGGAGACCTAACGCTTGGCCATGGATTCCCGGCCGTCAGGGCCGGGGCGGAAACGCTCCGACCTCCCTTTTGGAAAGGATGCGGCTGGCTTCGCTTTGTATGCCGTGCCTTCCTTCGGGGCACGGCACTTTTTTATCGGGAGGTTTCCAGATGCGCATCGCGAACAGAATTAAGTTGCTTGCCGCACTGTTCATCTTAGTGTCGGTGTCGATGGCAGCGTTCGCCACAGAAGCATCGGCCGACAAGCTGACGATAAGGCTGACCGACAGGATGGGAACGTCACAGACGGTCGATGTGCTGTCGCTGCCTCAACTCAGGTACGAGGCTTCCTACAAGCGCTCATCGGGGACCATAGTCGGACCGTTCACCTACGAAGGCCCCTCGCTCCTTTCCGTGCTGGCACTGATGGGCGGGATGAACGATGGCGATGCGGTGCAGCTGATCTCGGACGACGGCTATCGTATGAGCCTGACCTACGAGCAGATAAACGGGGAGGTCGCCGTCTATGACGAAGCGGGCCAGGCGCTCGAAGAGTACGAAAGGCCTGTCATGATGCTCGCAGTATCGTCAGACAACCCGGCTTTCGCGCATGGCAACATAAGGGCGATCTACGCGGGACCGAAAGTACCGCTTACCGACGGTCATACCTGGGTCAAGGGCGTAATAGAGATAAAGGTCGTTCCCATGGTCAAAGAATGGGCGCTGAAGCTGACCGGCGCCGTAGAGGCCAGGATGGACAGGTCAACGTTCGAAAGCTTGGCTACGTGCCCCCTGTCTCCGCATCCTGGGTCCGAATGGAAGACGGAGGATGCGATCTATGCCGGAGTGCCGTTATGGGCGCTGGTCTCCGTAGTGGACAACATAGAACCCGCCGATTCCCATTACACGTTCGACAAGCAGCTCGCCAGGGCGGGCTATACCGTAAGGGTCATATCGGCTGACGGCACGTTCGTCGATTTCGACTCCAAGGACCTGATCTACGAATCGGACATATTCATAGCCTTTACCAAGGACAAGGTGCTGCTGGGAGACGCTGACGGACCGCTCATGCTGGCAGGAGCGAAGTCCCCGAAGGTATTGAAGCACATAGTCGCGATAGAGCTGATAGGTCTTTAATAATTTAGGAGGTCCATGTTAATGACAGCATTCAAAGCTGCAGCTTTCGCTGCGATCCTGGCTCTCATGGTCACGGCATCCAAGGCGTTTGTAGGATGCTTCTCGGTGATAATCAGGCATATGGCGGCCATAGAGCGCATATTAAGTTCAATGGGAGGTTCGTAAGATGGCACGGAGAATAATCGCAGCGTCCTTGGTTATACTGGCCCTTATCTTGTCGGTCACGGCCGCGATGGCGGCGGGTCCGTCCTTGAAGCTCATAAAAAGCGACGCTGCCGTGGTCGTGGAGCTGGACAAGCAGGCTCAGACTGAAGGCGTGGCCTATTACAAAAACTCCAAGGGAGTGGTCTCCGGTCCTTTCAAGATCAAGGGCGTGAAGCTGGCCGACCTGATAAACTTGGCGGGGGGCATGAGCGCCTCGGAAAAGCTCGTAATGGTATCGTCGGACGGCTACGTGACGGAGCTCGACTACGGCAAGCTCAACGGCGAGATGGCGGCGACCAGGCCGGACGGTTCTCCCGTAGAGGGCAAGCCCGTCATGGTCCCGGTCCTCATCACCTGGTCGGATCCCGGGATGGAGAAGGACCTGCCGAGGCTGGGCTTCCTGTCCTTTGTGGAGGGCGGGCTGATCACGGAGAGCAAGTACTGGGCGAGGAACGTCGTCGAGATAAAGATTGTGCCCGCAGGCGAATAAGCGGAAAAAACGAATAATGGGAGCTGAAGGGGCGCACCGTGCGTCCCTTCCGTTACATACCGGGCCTATAAAGGATATAATCATAGTAAGCACACCGAATACGCCCCACCGGTTTCGCCGATTCGCGCCGGCGGAGGCAACGGAGGTACCCACATGGCGGACGCCCTCCGCATCTCGATAATACAGACTGCGGCTTACGACATGCTCAGCCCGCACCATGCGGACAACGAGATGTTCTACATGCTGGAGATGGAGAAGGACTACAAGCCAGACATCATCCTGCTGCCCGAATGCGTATGGCCTGGGTATTTCCTCTATGGCTGGGACTACTCCATGCAGGAGAAGTCCGACGACGTAAGGGCAAGGCTCGCCCAGGCGGCCAGGAGGTTGGGCTGCTTCATCGTCGCCGGGCTGCCCGAACCGGACAAGAGCGGACCTACGGCACAGGCGCTGCCTTTCAGCGAAGGCTGGATGCAGCCGGTCGCCAGCTCCCTGTTCAACTCGGCTTTCGCCTGGAACAAGTACGGCAAGCTGGTGGCAACAGGGAGGAAGACGAATCTCTGGCACTTCGACTCCAGATGGTTCGGGAAGGGCGAAGGGGCCGCCTCCTTCAGGACCAAGTGGGGAAGGGTCGGGCTCATGGTATGCGCCGACGCCAGGATGCCCGGCCTTGTGGAGAAGCTCGTGGACGAAGGCTCGAGGCTGATACTCAACTGCACGAATTGGGTCACCTCAGGACCTGATAGGTCGAAGCTGACGAATCCGCAGGCCGATTTCCTCATCAGGGTGCGGGCGATAGAGAACAATGTCTGGATCGCATCGTCGAATAAGGTAGGACTGGAAGACGGCCTGATAGCCTTCTGCGGCGGCTCCCAGCTGGTGAGCCCCGAAGGCAGGGTGGTGAAGAGGGCATCTTCCGACAAGGTGGAGACGATGAGGGTGGAGATCCCTCTGGACGGCCAGGGAAGGATAGAGCTCCCTGAACCAAGGGTCGAGAAGCTGAAGAACCCCGCCTACTACGAGACCGTTTCCGTGAGCATCCCGAGGGGGGGCCAGGAAGTCGCCGGGGAGCCTGCCGAAGGCGCAAGGCCCAGGATACAGGGCTATCCGGACGGTGCTTCGCATCCTTACGTGGCCGTAGTGCAGCAGTCTCCCGAATCGGCAGGACAGCCCGGCACGGGCCTGGTGGCAAAAGCGGCGGTCAAGAGGCTAGCCGCCAAGATCGACGCCATAGGCGCCGACATAGTGGTCTTCTCGGGGACGTTCGACGCCATGGAAGGGCTCGACCCACAGGCGGGCACGCTCCTGGAGGAGCCGGAGATAAGGAAGAGGATACTTGTGATCCCGCGCGGCAGGTGCGAGAAGTGCGGGAATCCGATAGGGGGCGCCGACGTCGTCTTCGGCGGCAGGTCGCTCCAGCAGTACGGGGCGCTGACCGAACGGGACGCGACGAGAGGGTGCCCCAACTGTGGTCACGGAGATTCCGTGGCCATCGCCCCGGTCGTTCAGACGCCTTTCGGGCCTTTGGGCATTATGCTGGGCAGGGAAGGCCATGAACACAGGATGGTCGCGGGCCTCGTCGGCATGGGGGTGAGGATGTTCGCCTGGATAACGTCCGGGCTTGTCTATGAACACGACATGATATCCAGGGCCAGGGCCATGGAATGCAGGGCATGGATAATGACGGCCAATCCGGCGAGGATGGTGGGCAAGGCATCGGAACAAGGGCCCCGTTCGGGACTCAGCCTGATCGCCGGTCCCGACGGGAACGTCGCCGCTTCTGCCTTCTCTGATGAAGAGCAGATAATATCGGCCTATTGCGACCTATGCCTCGCAGAGAGAAGGAACGTAGTGCCGGGCACCTTGGCCTTGGGGTAGGAAGCAAATTGGAGGATGAAAATGAAAAGACTAACAATCGCGATTCTGGCGTCCGTAATTCTACTATCGCAACTATCCGGTGCGGCTGGACTGGCCGCTTCTAAGCCTCGCATAGTGGCGCTCAACGGCGTGACCGGCCTGGGCCTTGCGCAACTGTTCGGATCGGGTGCCTATGAGATGGAAGTCGGCAAGGCGGCCGATGTCGCCATAGCGAGGCTTACGACCGGAGCCGCCGAGGCCGCCGCGCTGCCCGTCTCTACGGCGGCGCTGATCAGGAACAAGGGCGTCCCCGTCGTGATGGCCGCCATCACGAACTACGGCTCATTGTACGTCGTGTCCAAAGGGAACAAGGGCCTCTACGATCAGGCCGCGTCATCCATCGGCGTGCCCGGCAAGGGGACCATGCCCGACGTGGTCCTGGCGATGCTTCTCGCAGACAAGAAGGCCTCTTCGGCAGGCGTCCAGTACTACGCCTCCCCCGTGGAGCTGGCCAACCTTCTGGCGGCAGGCAAGGTCGAAGCCGCCATCCTGCCCGAACCCTGGGTGAGCCAGGTGCTCGCATCGGACGCGGCATTGAAGATAACATCCGATATACAGGCCGAATGGAAGGCGCTTTTCGGCTTCGATTACCCTCTCAGCTGCGTGGTGATGAGCGAGAGCTTCGTAAAGGAAAGACCCGAGGACGCAAAGAAGATGCTGGCGGACATCAAGGCGAGCGTAGCCTGGGTAAAGGCGAATCCCGAGAAGGCTTCTGCGATCGCAGAGGCGAACCTTTCCATGGGATCGGCCGCCACCGTCGCCGCCGTGCCGAGATGCAACTTCGAATACCTGGACGGCTCGAAGGCCAAATCCGCAACGGCGCAGTTCTACGGTAAGGTGCTGCAGTCCGTACCGGCCATGATCGGAGGAAAGCTCCCGGATGAGGCGTTCTACCTTAACTTCTAGCGCATACGCGGCCATAGGGGTGGCCGCGCTAATCGCCGTATGGCAGGCAGGCTCGATGCTGATCGGCAACAGCCTGCTTCTGCCTTCACCGGCGGAAGCATTAAGGGCCCTGGGGACGCTCGTCCGCTCCCGGGGCTTTTTCTCTGACCTCTGGGCGAGCACCGCACGAGTGTTGAAGGGCTTCGCCCTGTCATACGCGCTGGGCCTCGCCTTCGGGGCGGCCTCCGGTATGATGAGGCCGGTAAGGTACATGCTCTCGCCGCTTTTCGCCGCACTTAGGACGATACCTTTCATATCGCTTTCGGTGCTTGCCATAATCTGGTTCCCGTCGGGGACAGTCCCCGTCTTCGTGGCCTTCCTGATGGCGTTTCCCATAGTGGCGTCGGACGTATCCGAGGGGATGGTGTCGGTGGACCCTCTTTTGATCGAACTCACGAAAGTCTATAAGGTACCTTTACGCAAGGCGGTCACGGGGCTGTACCTCCCCTCCTTGGCGCCCCATCTGGTCTCGGCGTTCTCGCAGGCCCTGGGGATGTCATGGAAGATCGTGGTGTCGGCGGAAGTCCTGTCGATGCCCTCTAGGGGAATTGGTGGAAGGATGGATTCGGCGAGGTCCTTCCTCGAAACGCCCGAGCTGTTCGCATGGACCCTGCTTCTGGTTGCCCTAGGATTTGCGGCGGATGCTGCGCTCGGGGCTATCAGGGCCAGGGCGTTCAGATGGAGGGAGGGCAGGCTATGGAGGATGTGATAGTAAGGGGCCTTGGCAAATCCTTCGACGGCAAGCCCGTCTTCTCAGGCATCGACATGACGTTTTTGAACGGTGAAGTGACAGCGGTGCTGGGCCCTTCGGGGCGGGGGAAGACGACTCTAATAAGGGTGCTGTGCGGGCTCGAAAGACAGGATGAGGGAGAGGTCCGTATGCCCAAGGGCATCGGTTGTTCGGTCGTCTTCCAGGAACCCAGGCTGCTCCCGTGGCTGACCGTGGAGGGCAACCTGAGGTACTGCATGGACGGAGAAGGAGTGGGCAGGGCGCTTAAGATGCTGGCAGGACTCGGGCTCGAAGGTTTCGAGGGCAGGTATCCGGCCGGGCTTTCAGGCGGCGAGCAGCAGAGGGTCAACCTGGCAAGGGCGCTTGCTTCGCGCGAGAAGGTGCTGTTGATGGACGAGCCGTTCAGTTCAATCGGTCTCGGGATGAAGGCCGAGCTTCTTCCGTTCCTAAGGGAAAGGACCGCATCCGAGGGTAAGACGGTGGTGCTCGTGACACACAGTCCGATGGACGTTGCGCTCATGGCCGATAGGTTCTACCTGATGAGCGACGACGGCAGGGGAGCCGACGGGCCCTTCGAGGTTGAGATCGTCAAGGGCGGGCGCAGGCTCGACGACGACGGGTTTGGACGGGAAGTGCACAAGCTCATGAAGCTGATGGCATCGCTCGGGAAGGGAGGGCATGGTCCGGATGGACGCTAACGAAGGGCCGTTCTCCCGGGAGGTCCTCCTGATAGGCGAAGATGGCCTGGCCAGGCTCGCGGGGTCCCATGTGGCCGTGTTCGGAATAGGGGGGGTAGGCTCGTTCTGCGCGGAGGCGCTAGTAAGGGCGGGCATCGGTGAGATCACGCTGGTGGACTCAGACGAAGTCCGGCCAAGCAACACGAACAGGCAGCTGATTGCGCTTTCGAGCACGGTGGGCAGGCCCAAGGCCGAGGTGATGGCGGAAAGGGCGCTAGACATCAACCCCGCGATAAAGGTGCATCCGAAGAAGGTCTGGCTCGATGAAAGCACCGCTGACGGGATATTCGACATAAGGTATGACTACGTGGCCGACGCCATAGACAGCGTAGGATCGAAGCTGCTGCTGATAAGGACGTGCCTTAGGAACGGCATACCCATAGTATCCTCCATGGGCGCCGGGAACAAGCTGGACGCCTCTGGATTCAAGATTGTGGACATATCCAAGACCCATACGTGCCCCTTGGCCAAGGCGATAAGGGTAGGCCTTAGGAAGCACGGGATACATAAAGGACTTGAGGTAGTGTTCTCTGCGTCGGAGCCGATGGCCTGGACGCAGGGCCCGCCGGGGAGCGTCTCGTACGTCCCCCCGACCGCCGGCCTTCTTATGGCTCAGGCGGTTATAACGGGTCTGCTGAAAGGCTAAGGTGGGGGTTTAACGGAAATCGAAGGCCGCGTATCGGTGTGATATGCGGCCTTCGCTCATTAATGCCATTCTGTTCAGTTTAGCCTACTTGAGGTTCCACTCGGACTTCTGGGAAGTCTGCATGATCGGGTCGACGAGCTTGTCCTCCATCCAGTAGATCAGGACCCCGTCGCTGGACCTGTAGATCCATGCCCTCTTGTAGTTCTTGCCGAACTCGAATATCGCTATCCTGTTGGTACCGTCCTTGGCCTTGCCTATGTAGCTGACTTCGGTCACGCTGCTCGTGATCGAGTCCTTGTCTATCACCTGGCCTTCCTTGAGACCGGCGAGGTAGCCGACCGGCAGCCAGAACGCGCCTCCCAGTTGGGCGGGGCCGATGTAGGCCTGGCTCTCGTATGTTTCCTTCTCCGAGTATACCCTGCTGAAGCTGGCCTGTATCCATCTTGGCTCTACCGACTCGAGCTTGACTTGCATCATAGCAGGCACTGACAGGCCCGGTCCCGTCTTGGGGTTCCAGGATTGTATGTTGCCCTCGTAGGAAAGGGTAAGGCCCTGCTTGACGAAGGGAGGCACCGCCTGTGAGGACCAGGTAACGGGCAGGTAGCGCATCGAGTAGAACTCTACGGACGTAATCTCGATCTCCGCGCCTGGTTTGGGCCTGTATATCCTCGCATTGTAGAGCAGGAGCCCCGTCGACTTCTCTATGATCCATACGTAGAGCGATCCTGTCTGCGCAGTGTTGTCGTAGTCTATCCTCACTGCCTGGTATTCCTCGTTCAGGATCTTCCAGCTGATGTTAGTCATCTTGATCCCCTGCCTTGTGCCGGAGGTCTTCAGCAGGTTGGTGTTTATCCAGAAGGAACCCATGCCATAGGGCCATGTCTCGCTTGTCTCGTCCCATGGTAGGTAGACCTGGTCGACGAAGACGGTGGTGTTGCTGATCACCCGCTTGGCATATACCGAAGTAACGTCCGTCCTTAGCAGGAAAGGCGTTACGGACAGGTCTTCCGGTTTCAGCAAGGGCGCAGCGGAGAGCTCACCCACTTCCTGGGACACCGATTTGGACAGTTTCCCGGTCGAAGTCCTGTAATAGACCCTCAGCCCCTCTTTGAGCCAACCGGGATACGACACATCGTTGACTTCGGGGAAAATCCTGCCGAGAAGCTCGCTGCTTATCGTCTGACCTTCTTTGCCCGCCTCGTCGGGCACTTCAGCCAAGACCCCCATGGCAGCCGTCATGAGCAGGGTGATGATGAACATGATTGTAAAAATCCGGTTCTTTGCCGGGGCCCGCATTGAACATTCCTCCTGTTGCACAGGTGCAGGATTAGCACCCGTAGCAAAGAATATTAATAAGGATCGCACTTACAGATACCTCTTATAATATATTACGTCATTTAAGGTAAAACCCTCCCAAGTGGGTGCAAATTTTACTGGAGGCAGATTCGATGCTAGGCAAGATGAGATCGTACGCCATCATGGCGCTGCTGGCCCTGGCGATGCTCGCTACTGGCTGTGTCCCGATGGAGACATGCCGGGTAGTATTCTTCGGGAACGTGACCGATGCGAGCAAAGAGGCCGGAATCGAAGGAGTGCGCATCAGCGCGCTGGAGAAATCGGCCTATTGCGTGAGCGATGCGACAGGCGACTTTGAGATGCCGCTGATATCGGCGAAGCCGGGGAAGGTTACGCTGACCTTCGAGAAGGAAGGGTACGAAAGCATCACGAAGGTCGCCAGCGTAAGCCAGAGCGGCAGCATAAGGATGGACGCGAGCATGTTCCCGGGATTAGAGGGAAGAGCCCTCGTGGATTTCGAGTTCACCATCACCAACGACTATACCCCCGGGACTTTCCTGGGTGATTATGAAGTACCATCCTACCCGCTCTCGGTCGCGAAGGGGGTGGCCGAGGCCGAAGGCGTCGTAGTATACCCTGGCAGGGGGACTTCCTTCGTGGCGTCTGCGAACGCGCTTTCATCGATGAAGGTCGAGATAAGAGAATCGGATCCCAGGATGGGCTACATGCTGGTGAGCCTGCCCGCCGGGAAGGACGCGGAGACGTTCTCGTCTGAGCTTCTGGGCGAGTCGTGGGTCGACTATGCAGAGCCCGATTATGTATGTTTCCCGCTGGGCGGATACGATCCTGACGACTTCCTTTGGCCGATGCAATGGGGCCCTAGGATAGTAAGCATGCACAGGGCCTGGCAGGAGGGCTTCTTTGGGGACCCGCTGATCATAGCCGTGGTGGATACCGGAGTCTATTCTGACCACCCCGACCTTTCAGGAAGGTGCCTGCCACTGCTCAACTCAATCAATACGGATGGTAACGACAATGACGGGCACGGCACGCACGTCGCCGGCACCATAGGGGCAACGCTGGACAACTCTGTGGGCATAGCGGGGATGAACAGGGGTGCTCTCATACTGCCGGTGAAAGCGCTAGAGAAGAAAGGCTTCATAACGTCCGGGACCATGACGAGCATCTCCAGGGGGATAAGGTTAGCCGCGGACAACGGCGCCGACGTGATAAACATGAGCATAGGCTGGCCGTTGATATTCGCGGACTTCACTTTCAGGCTGCTTAAGGAAGCCCTGGATTATGCGGATTCCAAGGGCGTGGCCCTCGTGGCGGCTTCCGGCAACGACAGCTCCAGCACCGACCTTACGATGCCGGCGAAATACGGGAAGTGTTTCGCGGTGTCCTCCGTCGGACCGTTCTATTTCCCGCCTTCCTATGCGAACACGGGTCTAGGTACGGATATATTCGGTCCCGGAGGGGGAAGTGGGGTACAATCCATAGTAAGCACCGTGCCGTACAGCAAGAGCGAAAAGGGCTATGCGAGGATGTCAGGCACATCGATGGCAACTCCTCACATATCCGCGATAATCGGGGCGCTCATGTCATACGGACTTACCGCCTGCGAGGCAGAATCTGCCCTGCTCGCATCAGCCCAGTACATAGAGGGCCAGGATGCGGGCCTGGCGAACGCCTACGCGGCGTTGGCAGGAGCGAGAGGCGGCAGGGCGATATTCTGGCTCTGCGACGATGCGGGGAATCCTGTAACGTATGCTTTCAGAGGGTCTGACGGTTCGAGGGATGTGACGGTGTTCGGCGATATTCAAGGACACGCATGGCTTTGCGGTTGGATAAATCTGTCAGGTTCCGAAATACCGGCGCACGGAGATTACTTTGGCATGGCAGAGGTTTTCATCGAACCTACAGGTCCTATGGAACCTCCATCGATGCTCAAGCTCAACTTCGTGGAAGGCGACGAAGCCGGTGCCTTAAAGATAGGTTCGGTCCCTAAGGTCAGGGAATCGAAATAGGGCCCGTCCTGAACAATAAGGCGCCGTCTTCCGTCAGAAACATCAATGAGTCTTAAATGGAGGTCTTTATTAGATGAAGAAGCCAGTCGTCGGCGCCTTGATGGTGCTTATGTTGATTTTCCTTGCCGGTTGCGACGGCGGGACTACCAAAACACTAAGGATTTCCGGCATCGTCACCGATTCGGTGACGACGCTTCCGATAGCAGGGGCCTCGGTAAGGGCGGAAATCAAAGCGAGGGCTATATCTCAGGAGAAGCTCACTAACACTAGCGGCGCATATTCGATCGACCTAGATGGGATAAAAACGGGCAATATAGTACAGATGCTGGTATACAAGTCAGGCTACTTCACCTACGGTTACGAATTCACCTATACCGGCGGGACGAGCATCACGGTGAACGTGGCCCTCGAACCTTCTTCATCCGTGGATACGGTAAACGGCTATGCCTCGCTGATGAACGTCATACCGCCTTCGGCTTCCACGGGCAGCATACTGAGGACCGCGACGGTCAAACACATCGTACCGCCTGAGCCGACCGAGGTGATAATAGCGCCTAGGCTGGGGATAAAACCTGAGGGAATGGAGCGCTCCCTCGCTTTGAAAGGCACAAGGATAAAGACGGCCAACTTCGAAAGAGGCTTCATGTTAGCCGATGTCCCTAAGGGCATGGACCTGGAAGAGTTCATAGGATCGATACAAGCAGAAGGATGGGCAAAGTACGTCGAGCCCAATAGCTACGCGGTCGCCACCGGGGCCGTCTACCCCAACGACGCGTACTTTACCGGCTACCAGTGGAACATGTACGCGACAAGCATGCCTTATGTCTGGAGCATGACGCAGTTCGGTTCTGCGGTGACGATAGCCGTGCTGGATACCGGGGTGGACGTGACCCATCCGGACCTCGCAGGGAGGACCCTGCCTCCGATGGACTTCGCATATCCGCCGGACAGCCCGTCCTACACGATAGACGTGGACGGCCACGGCACGCATGTGGCTGGGATAATCGGAGCTGCCGTGAACAACGGGGCCTACATGGCGGGCATGAACAACAGGAGCGCGCTGATACTGCCGGTGAAAGTGCTCAACGATTCAGGTTCCGGCCTTGCGACGGACGTCGCCTTGGGCATCTACGCGGCGGCGGACGCCGGTGCCAAGGTGATTAGCATGAGCCTAGGCTGGAGCGACGGTGCATATGTGTATACAGTGGCCGATGCGATCAACTATGCCTACAACAAGGGGGTCGCCATAGTCGCAGCGGCGGGCAACGACGCTCCTTTCGTAGTGGATTTCCCGGCCAACCAGCCCAACGTAATAGCCGTATCTTCTGTCGACGACGCCTTAACGCTCTCGGACTTCTCTAACTATGGGCCGGAGGTCGATTTCGCGGCGCCGGGCGGCAGGAGGAGCCCGGGCCTCCTTGTATACAGCCTGTATCCGATGACCCGTGGAGGTGTAGGCGCGATGGCGGGCACATCCCAGGCGACCCCGCACGTATCGGCACTGCTGGCGATGATGATGCAGAAAGGATACAGCAGGGAGAACGCGTTGTACACGATGGGTTACACCGCCCAGTTCGATGACATGAACCCGATAGATTACGGCAACGGGATAATAAACGCATATGCGGCGTTGAACGACCTTACTATGGACACCGCCAAGTTCTGGCTTGCGACCCTTGACGGCTATCCTGTGCCGGGGCTAGGCTATTTGGGTTATGCGAACCTGGACAGGAGTTTTACGTTCAATGTTAGCAGCGTAAGCTACGGCGACTATCTGCTAAGGGGCTGGATAGACGTTAACTCGGGCGGCACGGTCGACGACGGTGATTTCTTCGGAAGCCAGCCCGTAACGATCGGCTCCGGGGCAAACTGGATATCCGGGACGATGAGGCTCTATGTTTATCCGCAGAGCGGCTCATCAAGGATAAGCACGAAGGTCGAGCAGACGGTAACGCTACCCTAGACGGACGATCCGACCAGGGCGGGATAAAGGTAGGGAAGGGGCAGGTCGATTTCGGCCTGGTCCTTCCTCAGCTTCTGTTCTTGAGACATAATCCCTCATCGACCAGTTGCACATTAGCTGATGGTATTTTCACCGATGAAATTCACGCTACTTCCGGGCACTTCCAAGCAGCGCCGGCGTAATGTATAATAGCTTTGTTACGCGGAGGCGTGGTGTAGTGGTCAAACATGCCTGCCTGTCACGCAGGAGATCGCGGGTTCGACTCCCGTCGCTTCCGCCAAGGTTTCACTCAGTCATCGATGAGACGGCTGAGTGATTTTCATACGTTACAGACATGATCCGATGATAATCGCATTACAAACTACGGACTAGGCGCTTGATTGTACTAGATATAGGGTAAGCGAATAATATGGAGGGATAATCCTGATGGATAATATGCTTAAAGCGATGTGCGGGGCCTATTGCGGCACATGTGAATGGAAGGACAGGGTAGGCTGCAAAGGGTGCCGGGCCTGCGCTTCGAACATGTTCTGGGGCGTATGTGATAAGGCAAGGTGCTGCATCGAGCATGGATTCGAGCACTGTGGCTTCTGCCCCGAGGTCCCGTGCCAGAAGCTGCTGGACCTGTTCAGTGACCCCGAGCACGGAGATTCGGGAGCAAGGCTGAGGAACCTGAGGAATTGGGCGCAGGGTAAGGATGTCTTCGAGGAACTGAGGTAGGTCGCGGGTCACTGAAGGTATGGGAATCGGATCCCTTGAAGGCTAGTGGGGTATGCCGGCGCAACCTGTGCACAGGAAGGTACCTGAGCTAGAACATGCCTTGAGGCTGTTGTTTATTGCAGAAGGCTTCCCTAAGTTCTATAATATGCTTTGCAGAGCGGATGTAGCCCAGTGGTAGGGCAATGGCTTCCCAAGCCATGAGTCGCGGGTTCGAATCCCGTCATCCGCTCCATTTTTATGCCCTTCCACTTACATACGTCCGGCTAGACGGAGTCTGGACCGAGAATGAGCAGGTCGAAATACCAATTCTCTAGGTCATGGCCGATACGAGCCAAAATTTGCTAAATATTATATTAATAATGTGAAATATTAGTATTATAATATATATGGCGTGGGTCGAAACCACGGCCGAACTGGCAAGGAAGGGAATATAAGAATAAAAGGGGTGATATCATGGGCAAGAGCAAGAAAGAGCAGAAAGCCAAGCATAAACCTGTGATGGCGGCAGCGCCCGTAAAGCCGGTCATGGAGAAGGCTGCCGCACCGGCTCAGCCTATGGAAAAAGCTCCTAAGACCAAGTAGGTATAGGCTAAGCTGGCAGATATCCGGATAACAAGGCCAAAATCAAGCGATCAGCGTAGAACGAATCGAGCGGCAGGGCGTCAATGTTGGCAAGACGCCCTGCCGTTCATCGACTTTGAGGTACTATAGGTCAACGAAGCAAAACCAAACTGATTATGCTCATGGTAAGATCCTGTACCAAAATGAATGATCTCATTTGCTCATCGTGAGCAGCAGTTTCCCGTCAGGCAGGTTTTTCGCCTCTGTCTTCCAGTGTTTGCCGTTGGCGAAGGAGTTTATATGCTCCCTTACGGTCTCATCGTCAAACGTGACGACCACGGGCTTCCCTGAGCTTACAGACATGGCTCGCCTTACTATGGCCACAGCCAGCGCCTTCGTCAGCCCCGTCGCGTCTACTTCCACATAATTCATCTTTTGCCACCCCTTCCTGAGGATCATCCCTTCAGGAATGACGATAATCAATAGCCGCCCTCATGGCAAGCGGTTTATCCTCAAGGAGAAAAGAAAGCGGTCGTCACCCGAACAAAACCCTCACTGGAAGTGTCTAGGATAGTATGTGTCTGCTTTAATCGCGATGGTATAAGAGTCGACGGCGAAGAAGCATTACGTTCTTCTAATGTCATGTTGGCGGTGCCATCTTGCGATGTTAGAATCATCTTTAGATAATGGGACTTCGGAGGTGTCAGCCGTGCGTAGAATTATTATGGCATTGATGTTGCTTACCGTCGTTATAGTGCCGTTGATGAGCCCAAGCTCCTTGGCGGCCGAGGGTGGCACATGGACCGAGACTAAGGTGAACTTCGGCGGATATACCCGCGAATATGCCGTGTACCTGCCGCAGAACTGGAAGCGCGGCGGACAGATGGTCGTGTTCTTCCCGGGCTTCACGCTCAGCTACAAGGATTATCGGAAAAGCTCCGGCCTCATAGAGGCGTCCGACAAGTACGGCACGGCGCTTATAATCCCCAATGCGCTGCCGCAGGATCCAAAGTTCGGGGCCTGGATACTGAACCCGAGGGTATGGGACATGGGGCAGATGACTGACAGGAAGGTCTTCGTGGACGATGCCGCCTTCGTGGACCAGGTGATAAAGGACGTCTCCGTGCAGATAGGCGGCGATGGCTCCAAGATATTCCTCGCCGGACACTCTAACGGCGCGTATTTCGCTTTCTACATGGTGGCCAAGTACCCCGGCCGCTTCGCCGGGCTTGCCTCCATGATGGGACGCTTCTACAAGACCGCGATGCCCAAGTCGGTCCCTCCGATCCCCACGATAATCTTCAACGGCATCGAGGACCCTGTGCTGCCGATAGAGGGCAAGAGCGGCAAGAATCCCTGGGATAGCGTACCTGCGGCGCAGGACTGCATCGAACAGTGGGCGGCCATGATGGGTCTTGTGGCGGAGCCTTCCAGGCAGCTGATAGAGGCAGGAGGATACCAGCTGTCATACAGGGACGCTCTGGGAAGGGTGATGCTACTGGCAGTATACGTCGATAACCAGGGCCACTGGATCCCCGGTCACAGGCCCGACGTCATACAGGGCGTCGTCACGGGTCCGTTGAACATGAGCTACGATGCGGTCGAGAAGACCTGGCAGATGTTCATGACGATAGGATCGCAAGGCCTTAAGCAGATATGACGGGCTGCAAGCGGGCCATCCGGTAAGCCAGTCGCCTAAAATGATAGTGTATCCGAAGGTCGACTCGTTGCGTCGCCAAAACGCGCATACGAAAATGATCCAACACCTAGGTGGATGCAGGCCGGCGAAAATTGACATGAAGGCGCTTGATTGGTAAAATCAAATTTGCATCGGTGCCGGTGTAGCTCAGTGGTAGAGCAGCGCATTCGTAATGCGCGGGTCGCGGGTTCAACTCCCATCACCGGCTCCATGGTTTGCAGGCCGCGGAGGATTTCTGATGATCCTTGCGGCCTTTGTGCACTTCAAGGGCCTACGGACCGCGATCGAGGAGGATACGCAAATGAAGCTGGACCTGCACGGCATGAGGACTAAAGACGCCATCGACAGGTTCATATCCGAATACAATAAAGCCGTACGCCTAGGAGTCGACAGGCTCGAAGTAGTCCATGGCTATGGTTCCTCTGGAGTAGGCGGGGACATCAAGGACGCGCTGACCGCCCTGTTGGATGCATATCCGGGCAAAGTGAGGTACATCAAAGGCGAAATGCTCGGGAACAGGGGAGTGACGGTGGTGGTGCCCGACATCCCGCTGCCGCCAAGGAAAATGGCGATCGATGACGTAATCCTTAACATGCTGTCGAAACCGTCCAGCCTGAAGGACATCGAGGAAGGCCTTTGCGGATTCGCCGGCGGCGATGAGATACACGGCGCTATGAAGGCCCTCATGCGCTCCGGGAAAGCGACAGAAGTCCTGCGGGGCGGGAGGATATCATATACCAAGAAATAGCACGGAGGTATTCTGATGGCTAACAAGGACCTTTACGTGTACACGGTCAAGGTCGACAAGGACGGCAACACGGAGATGTACGACGAAACCGGCAAGGTGGACGCCCCCGAGAACTGGGTATGCTACCTTTTGGTCGGCCTGATAGGATGCATGGCCGGAACGGCGCAGTCAGTACTATCCAAGATGAGGATCGACTACGAGAAGGTGGTCGTGAACGGGAAGCTCTACATGGTCGACGGCAAGATAAGATACAGCGACAGGATAGACTGCAGCATGAGCCTGGAAGGTTCCGAGTTGCTGGATCCTGGCACCAAAGAGCGCATAGCGGAAATCACCGAGAAATACTGCACGGTATCGGTGACGATCAAAAGCAATCCCAAGATAACTCTTTCTATGGAGTAGGTGTTTAACATGTCCAAACCTGCGGGCTTTTTCGTCAGGGTCAGGAATTACCTGATCTCGGGACTTCTGGTGCTCGCTCCGATCGTCTTGACGATCTACGTGCTCATATGGTCGTTCAACCTCCTCGACGGCATCCTCGGACCGTTCATCTACAATCTTATCGGCAGGAGGATACCGGGGATCGGCCTCATCGCGGGGCTCATAATCACGATAATCGCAGGGATCGTGACGAGGAACTGGCTGGCCCACAAGGTAATGAAGTGGGGCGAGTCCATCGTGATAAAGCTTCCGCTGATAAGGCCACTTTACGGCACGATCAAGCAGCTCACGGATGCGTTGCTGTCCGGCAGCGACAAGAACCTCCTGAAGAAGGTAGTGCTTATCGAATACCCGAAAGCAGGCATATGGAGCGTCGGATTCGTGACGTCGGATGACATGGGAAGCGTCGGGGAGGAGATAAAGTCGAAGATAGGAAAGAAGCTGGTCTCCGTCTTCGTGGTCTCCACGCCCAACCCTACGACAGGCTGGCTGGTGCTCGTACCCGAGGAAAGCGTCTATGAAGTGGACATGAGCGTGGAGGTGGCCTTGAAACTCATAGTCTCGGCTGGCTACATAAGATCAGGGGATTAAGCCGGACTACGATATGCCGGCATAAAGGGACGATAAAGAGCGTGCGCATTGCATCCTTGCAGGGCGCACGCTCTTTAGTTCACGTTAGCACCGATTCAGACAGTCCGGACAGCCTTTGTTTGATCGTCCTTGAATCAAGCCGAAGCGAGGCTCCCTACATGTCGGAAGGCGCTTCTGCCAGGGTGATCGTCAGATCCATCGATTTACCGTTCCTTACGATCCCAAGTCTCACCTTAGCGCCTATCTTCAGCGCCACAACTTCCTGGCTGAGGTTGAACTTCGAATCAACCGTCCTGCCTTCGAAGGTCTTTATGACGTCACCCTTCTTCATGCCGGCTTTCTCGGCCGGACCGCCCTGTGCGATGTCCGCCACGTAGATTCCGCTCGTCTCCTTGACGCCAAGCTGCGTGGCAGCGTCAGGGTTCAGCGAATAGTACCAGATTCCCAGCCAGGGCCTAGAATACTTGCCCTGGGACCTGAGCTGCGATATGACGTCCTTAACGCTGTCGATCGATATCGCGAAGCTGATGCCCTGGGCGTAGGGTATAATGGCGGTGTTTATGCCAACCACATGCCCGTTCATGTCGATTAGGGGCCCTCCGCTGTTGCCTGAGTTGATGGCGGCGTCGGTCTGGATCATCTCGGCCTGTGAGATGTCCTCGGCGCCTTCTACCCCGGCCAGGTTCCTATCCAGCGCGCTGACGATGCCGACAGTCACGGTGTGCTCAAAACCATGAGGGTTGCCTATCGCGACGACCCATTCGCCGGGTCTTAAATCCCCTGAACTGCCGAGAATGGCATAAGACAGCCCCGTCGCTTCGACCTTCACCACCGCCACGTCGAATGCGGCATAGCTTCCTATCAGCTTGGCATCGAAGGTCCTGCCGTCGAGCAGCGTGACCTTGATGCTGTTGGCTCCCTCTATCACGTGGTGGTTGGTCACTATGTAACCGTCTTGGCTGATGACGAAACCGGAACCGGAGCCGGGCTGCTCGTACTCGTAATTCCCGCTCCCTCCGAAGAAGTCATCGAAAAGGGAACCTTGTCCTCCCTGTGAGGAGCTCACTTTCTTCACTACATCGATCCTCACGACGGCTGGGCTTACGGCCTCTGCCACGTCCGCTATCGGAGGCAGTGCGGCAGCGTAGTTACCGGTCCCCTGAGGTACGGCCGCCCCTGACTGGTCCTCCGTCCCGCTGGACGAGCTTGCGCCTGTTGAACCTAAAGAGCCTGCCGTCTCCTCGGACACCTTGCGCGGCATCCATTTATCCCATCCGTCATAGAGGACCATCCCCACCGCAAAAAGGCACGCGAGGATGACGATGAACGATACTATCCTATATGCGCCGGTCTTTCCTGACATGGTATCACTCCTGATAATCTAGAATGTCACCAATTCCTCGTATATGTAGCCTGGCTCGCCGTGACGCCCGTGCCCTCGAAGGTCTGCACGTAGCGCGAAAGCCTTGGGTCTTCTATCTTGAGAATCAGATCGGAGCCGGAAGAAGAAGCACCGACGGTAAGCCAGCCGTAAGTACCGCCGGAAGAAGTAGCGGCTTCCGTGATCTGCACGCTCCCGTACCCGTACGGGTTTAGCTCGGGGACGACGACCTCGATCCCCGAATCCGCCACGCCGATCGTCTCTTCCTTCCTGAGCAGGCCGGCTATGGCGCCTGTGATGTCCACCCTGAAGACGAACTGGAGGATCGGGATGGCGATGAGCGTGCCCACCAAAGCCGCGGGGACGAGCGCCTTCCCTATGAAGGAGAAGAAACCGTACCGTCTTTCCCCGGCTGCCGTATCCGCCTCCTCCATCTCCATCGTCAGGGCCCGCGCCCTGATTATGCCCATATCGAACAGGCCATCCGGTACGTCCACCAGCTCCAGCTCCTCGAGCGTGCACTTGACCCTCTCGTATTCCTCGAGGACGGCGGCGCACTCTGCGCAGCCTATGATGTGCCTTTTCACCATCGCGGTCTCTTCGGGGGTCAGTTCCCTGTCGAGATATGCTGAGAGCAGCCTTTCATATTTATTGCAGGTCATGCTCGTTGTTCCTCCTTTGGGGTTGCATATGCGGGATGAGAGACTCCCTCAAGGCCTTCCTCGCCCTATGGAGCCTGCTGCGTACGGTACCGATCGAGGTTCCCATTATCTGGGCTATCTCCTCGTATGAGTACCCTTCTATGTCACAGAGTATGACCACCATGCGGAACTCCGGCTGCAGCGCCTTGAGCGCGGCCGACACCCTGCTGTCGACGGAGGCCTTGTCGAGAACCACCAGAGGGTCCGCCTCATAGTCCGGCAGCTCCCTTTGCATAGTCCCTTCGTTCGTGCGCACAGGCGCGTCGTACGACTCGGTCTCTGGCCGTCTCTTCCTCTTGCGCACCTCGTCTATGAAGAGGTTGGTCACTATCCTATATAACCATTTATCGAACGCCGTATCCTTCTTATAGCTATCAAACGCGCGGTATGCGCGCACGAAAGCATCCTGGGCGAGGTCTTTCGCGTCCTCGGCGTTGCCCGTCATCCTAAGGGCCGCGTTGTACACCGATGTCTGATGCTTGCGCATCAGCTCCTCGAACTCACCGACCCTGGACATCCCGCCGGCCGCCGTAGCTAGCGTTCGCTCGGCAAGAAGCTGCAACATCGCTTATCCTCCATCGTTCGCAGGCAGCAGGACTGCCTTGATTGACTAGAAACTCCATTCAGTTCAGAATAACGACAGGAAAATACGGGTTGTTCCCGTAACCTACTAATACGATTATACTCCAGCGCGGACGGCACCGTCGCAGGGGGGAGGGTCCATGCCCCACGGAACGGAGGGCCTAAGACAGCTTCCGGGACCGGAAGACCTGCCCGTAAGGGTGAGGAAGGTGCTCAGCCTGCTAAGGCAGGACGGGCATCTCGCATACGTCGTGGGCGGGGCCGTGCGCGACCTGCTGCTCACAGGCGCCGCGGATGACTGGGACGTGGCCACCTCGGCGATGCCCGCAAGGGTGAAGGAGCTGTTCCCCAGGAATTCCCCCCAAGGAGAGAAGCACGGTTCGATAATGGCGGTCTTCGACGATGGTAAGGTCGACATCACTACGTTCAGGCGGGAAGGCAAGTACAGCGACCTGAGGAGGCCGGACGACGTCTCGTTCCTGCCGTCCGTCGAGAACGACCTGTCCAGGCGGGACTTCACCGTAAACGCGATGGCGTGGGACCCCTATGACGATGTATTGGTGGATCCTTTCGGTGGCACTGACGACATCGGGGCGAGGATCATCAGGGCCGTGGGGGATCCGCACGCAAGGTTCTCCGAGGACGCGCTCAGGATGATGAGGGCCTTGAGATTCGCCTCCATATTGTGCTTCAAAGTGGACGAGGAGGCCCTAAGGGCGATGAAGGGCCAGGCGGGAGGCATCGCCAAGGTGTCCGCCGAGAGGAAGGCCGCCGAGCTTGGCAGGATGATTGCCGGGAAATGCGCCGGGGCCGCCCTTTCGCATTTCGTTTCAACCGGCCTTGCCGTAAGGCTCTTCCCGGACCTCGATCCGAGGGGCATGGCGCAGGCCGCCCGGTACATGGACGAGCTGCCGGCAAAGCCGCTGCTAAGGCTTGCGGCGCTCTTCGCGTGCGGGGATACGACCGGTCCGCACCGAGTGGACGAGAACTCGAAGGCCAGGGCGGAGGAGCTGAGGATGTCGAGGGGCGCAAGGACGCACATAGCCAGGCTGACGGAAGGATTGTTCGAGGGCTACAGGCTATCGGACGGGCCCTCGGTCAGAAGATGGGCGGCTTTGCTGGGATGGGAGGACGTCGAGGACGGACTCGAGCTCAGGTCCTGGTATGATAGGAATATAAGGAAACGCCCGGATTGGGCTAAGGAGCGGCAGCTGGTGCGGCAGGTCCTTGAGGCCAGGCCGCCTCTGTCGAAGGAACAGCTCATGATAGGCGGTACCGACCTGGTGAAGCTCACCGGGTCGGCAGGTCCGAAGGTCAATGCGCTGATGAACAAGCTTCTCCTTGACGTGCTTGATTCTCCCGAGCTGAACACGAAGGAACGGCTGACGATGTTGGCCTGGGCATATCTTAGAGGTAAAGACTACGGAGGTGTTTAGCGATGAAGATAGTTCTGGCCCCCGATTCATACAAGGGCTGCTTGACGGCGGTGCAGGTATGCAACGCGCTCGAGACGGGCATCAGGAGGTTCCTGCCTGGAGCCGAGATAGTGAAGGTGCCGATGGCCGACGGTGGTGAAGGTACAGTGCAGTCGTTGGTCGACGCGTCCGGCGGTAAAATCATGGAAGTGACGGTTTACGATCCTCTCGGCAGGAAGATAAAGTCGTTCTACGGGATCATGGGCGGAGGGAAGACCGCCGTGATCGAGATGGCCGCCGCATCGGGGCTGCCGCTGCTAAGGATGGGGGAGAGGAGTCCAAGGACCGCCAGCACGCGCGGGACGGGCGATCTTATAACCGCGGCTTTAAACGAGGGCTGTACAAGGGTGATCATGGGCATAGGCGGATCTGCCACCAACGACGGCGGCAGGGGGATGGCCGAAGCACTCGGAGCGAAGTTCCTCGACAGGGATGGGAAATCCCTCGCATCGCCCGGAGGCGGGGCACTTGCAGACCTGTACAGGATAGACATATCGGGGATGGATTCTAGGGTAGCCAGGACCGAATTCGTAGTCGCCTGCGACGTTGACAATCCGCTCACCGGCCCGAGGGGCGCGTCCGCGGTTTACGGGCCCCAGAAAGGGGCTACGCCTGCGGACGTCGAGTTCCTGGACGCGGCGCTGGCTAACTATGCGAGGGTGATAAAAGAGCAGCTGGGAATAGATGTAAACGACATACCCGGCGCCGGTGCCGCCGGCGGGCTCGGGGCCGGGCTGGTAGCTTTCTGCGGCGCGAAGCTCAGGCGCGGGGCGGAGATAGTCGTGGAAGCCACCCGCCTCGTGGAGAAGTGCTTCGGCGCCGACCTCGTCATAACCGGCGAGGGAAGGACGGACTTCCAGACCAAGTTCGGGAAAACCCCGATGGGCGTCGCCAGGGCGGCGAAGCTGCACGACATTCCTGTTATACTTATCAGCGGGGCCCTTGCGACGGGGGCCAGGGACATGTACGGGGTAGGAGCGGACGCGCTGTTCGCGATCCCCAACGCCCCCATCACACTGGAGACTTCGCTCAAGGAGGCGCCCTCGCTACTTGCTGACGCGGCCGAGAACGTGGTGAGGACCTTCGTCGCGGCCAGGGGCGTAAAATGACCGTCAGGCGGTCAACGGGACTTACGGAGGAATGAATGTCCAGCAGAAGACAAAACGAGATATTAAGCGCCTATAACGGCGCCCACATAGCGGTGACCGGCCTTGCGAGGACGAGCGTGCCGCTCATAAGGGTGCTTTCCAGGGCGGGCGCTAGGATAACCGTGTTCGACAGGAAGCCGGCGGATGAACTAAAGGCCCAGACCGAGAAGCTAGCGGGCACCGTGTACGAGCTGAGGGCCGGTTCCGATGCCTTCGAGGGGATAGACAGCTTCGACTATGTCTTCCCTTCTCCCGGGATCAATCCGAACAGACCAGATTTCCTTACGGCCAAGGCAGAAGGCGTGAAGTTCGGCTATGAGATAGAGCTCACGATGCGGCTGGCCGAATGCCCGGTCATAGGGATCACCGGCAGCTCCGGCAAGACCACAACGACGACTTTAACCGGGCTAATCCTCGAGGAGGCCTGCAGAAGGCGCGGCAGGGGCAACGTACTAGTAGGCGGCAACATCGGCCAACCCCTGGTGGAAGACGTACTGGATACGTGCGCCGACGATTTCGTGGTCCTTGAGATGTCCAGCTTCCAGCTGAAGTTCTTAAATACCAGCCCGGACGTCGCGGCGGTCCTGAACATCACCCCGAACCATCTGGACGTGCACCCCAACATGGAAGATTATATAGCGTCGAAGTGCAACATCCTGTCCTACCAGAAAAAGGCCGACTTCGCGGTGCTGGGGGCGGACGATCAGAACGCGGCGTCCCTCAAGTCCGCGGCCAAGGGATCCATCATCTGGTTCTCGGCTGAAGGGCCGGTCGACGCGGGGGCTTTCCTAAGAGGCGGGGAGCTGTGCCTAAGATCGCCCGGCAAGGCCGATGAGACGGTCATGTCCAGGAAGGACATCAAGATACCGGGCATCCACAACGTGAGGAACGTCCTCGCTGCGATGGCGATCTCATCCGTCTGCGGGGCCGAAGCAAGGGACATGCTGTCGGCGGTGAGGAAGTTCGAGGGAGTGGAGCACAGGCTCGAGACGGCGGGCGAAGCCGCCGGGATATTATATGTAAACGATTCGATAGCCACCAGCCCGGCCAGGACCATGGCGGCGCTGGACGCGATGGAGATGCCCATCGTGCTCATCGCGGGCGGCTACGACAAGCACCTCCCATTCGATTCGATGGCGGAGCTGGCGCTGGGAAAGGTCAAACACCTCGTTACGCTGGGCATCACCGCCCCCAAGATAGAGGAAGCCTTCAAGGCGGCGGCTGCGAGGATGAACGCGGCAGCGCCCGTTATGGAAAGGGCGGCCACTTTCGACGAGGCCGTGAAGATGGCTGACGCAGCTGCCGTGGCCGGGGACGTCGTGCTCATGTCGCCGGCATGCGCAAGCTATGACATGTTCAACAACTTCGAGGAGCGCGGAAGGCGTTTCAAGGAACTTGTGAAGGATATAATCAGCAGTAGGAGGTAGTCTCATGACCGCGACAATCATCGACGGCAAAGCCGTCGCAGCCGAGATCAGAGAAGGGCTCAAGCTAGAGGTGGACGAGTTCAAGAAGGAATTCGGAAGAGAGCCCGGCCTTGCCGTGGTAATCGTCGGCGAGGACCCTGCCAGCAGGACATACGTCAACAGCAAGAAGAAGGGATGCGCCGAGCTGGGCATGTACTCCGAGGAGCACGCCCTGCCCGAGCAGACCACGCAGGCCGAGCTGGAGAGCCTCGTAAAGAGGCTGAACCTCGATCCCAAGATCGACGGGATCCTGGTGCAGCTGCCACTTCCCAAGCACATGGACGCCGATGCTGTGATCAGCACCATCGATCCCATGAAGGACGTTGACGGCTTCCACCCCGTGAACATCGGGAACCTGCTCATAGGCAGGCCTTGCCTCAAGTCGTGCACTCCCGCCGGCATAATGGAGCTCATCAAGAGGAGCGGCGTGGATCTGACCGGCAAGCACGCAGTGGTCGTCGGCAGGAGCAACATCGTGGGCAAACCCGTGGCGGTGCTGCTTCTGGAGAAGCACGCGACCGTCACCATCTGCCACTCTAGGACGAAGGACTTGGCCGAGATGTGCAAGATGGCGGATGTGCTCGTGGCCGCGGTAGGCAAGGCGAAGATGATCAAGGGTGAATGGATAAAGCCAGGGGCGGTCGTAATAGACGTCGGCACCAACAAGGTGGAGGGCTCGAAGAAGCTCGTAGGGGACGTGGACTTCGACGCCGCGAAGGAAATCGCCGGCTGGATCACTCCGGTTCCGGGAGGGGTCGGCCCGATGACCATAACGATGCTCATGCACAACACCATAAAGGCCGCAAGGGCGATAATGACGGGGAAGTGACATTTTGCCAAAGGTCATGGAAGCATCCGCTGATGAGCTCAAAGCCCTGCTGGGCCTGGACAGGATAACCAACGCGGGATTCTTAGAACATATTGGTAGATTCAACGTAGAAAGAGCCGCGATATGCGGCTCTTCCTGCGCTGCGGTCTTCGGGTTCAAGGAGGAGAGATGGGGCGCGCTGTCCTCTAGGGACGAGAAGCAGGCGAAGCTGCTCGGGGGCATCTTCGAAGGTATCAGGTGCGTGGACATATGTCCCGCCTTCGACTGGAGCCTTAAGGCGGCCCTAGGTACAAAGGAACCGGCGAGCGTAAGGCGGTACAGGGTGCTCTATCTACCGGACGGGACCGAAGTGCCTGAACCCAAGGGTGAAGCTGTACCAATCGGAAAAGAGCATGCGAAGGCAATCTATGACGCCTACGGAGATGATGTGCTTTTCGGGATCGACTATGTCACCGAGAGGATACTTGGCGGACCATCTTACGGTATCTTCAAGGAGGGGAGGCTCATCGGCTGGGCGATGACGCACGGCGATTTCGCAATGGGCTTCATGATGGTCCTGCCCGAGTACAGAAGACAGGGCATAGCGATGGAGATAACGCTCAGCCTTATCAAGAGCCTGAGGGCTATGGGCAGAGTCCCGATGGTACATGTGTCCAAGGACAACGAAAAGTCCCTCTCACTCGTAAGGAAGCTCGGCTTCGTCGAAGCCTGCGACATCATGTTCACCGACTGAGGCGCTTGATGCCGACGGATTAACGTATCGCGAAAGAACGACTAAATACCCGTGATCTTAGACGGGTATATTTTATTTTTCTTCGATAATCCCCGGATGGGCACTAACTGCGATGCGACACCATTTCCAGTGCCATCCGAACCCCCACTGAGAAAAATCTAGTTATTGAGCTGTTGACAGGTATTATCCGCTAAGGTACAATCTGTTAATATGTTCAAAAAACGAGATTTTCACACATATTGGAGGTGTTGCCTATGAAAAAGGCAACGGTGATATTATCCATTCTGTTGCTGGCATTATGCCTTGGCGGCTGCGACGAGGAGATATTCTCCGGCAGCAGGAAGGTCGATGACAGCTCATACCAGATCGACTTCGAGATGCTGAACGGCGAAAGGACGCAGGTCCTGTCGTTCCAGGAGGGCGACGAGCTGAAGGTCGACATAACGAGGATAAAGGGCAGCATCAAGCTGTCTTTGACCTCGACTGCCGGTCAGGAGATCTACTCCGGTGATTGCAGCATCACTACGAACTTCACGATTAGGGTGCCCAAGACGGGCGAGTACGTCGTTTCCATCGTGGGCGAGAAGGCGCAGGGCAGCGTGAGGATTGAGTTCAAACCGGCAACGGGCATATAGGCGGATAGGACCAGACCCGTTTTCCTAAAAACGCATCGCGAGGGCAGCCGAAAGGCTGCCTTCATGCGTTAGGAGGCTGCATCCATGTGCCATGGACCGGTAAGTCGAGCAGATAGTACAAAATAGATAATATTCAAAGATTAAAGGAATCCTTCTTTGAGCATTGAAGAACTAATTGATGCTCTAGATGAGGAGGTGCTGTAATGAAAACGCTTCGCATATACATGGCGATGGCGGTACTTCTGTCTGCACTGGTCCTGTCAGGATGCCAGAAGACATGGACGGTCGATTTCACTAAGGCTCTGCCCGCCGATTTGGCTGACTGGGGCGGATCCTCCGCATGGAACCTGAACGAGCCTCCGGGTTCGGGGCTCACCATTAGGGAGTACAACGTGACGTCCCCCATAGGGTTTACTTCCGACTTTACGCTTACGCTGTACATGTGGATGGATGTCGACATCTCCAATACGGCGAACTTCAGGATCTGGGTGGGAGACAGCGAAAGCGACTACCCGGAGCATTATATTACCTGCGAATTCGACATGGCCGGCGACGAGGCCAACGAAGAGGTCCTCGTGCACGAGGACGGTGAAGGTTTGGAATACAGGGACGTGGAGACCAGGAAGCCTATACCCGGATTCAAGAACGGCGATAATGTCTTCAGGCTTTCCAGGAAGGGCGATGCCATAAGGATCACTCTGAACGGATCGCTGATCTCCAGCTTCACTGCGCTGTATTTCAAGCCGGCGGTAAGTTATGTGAGCTTCCTAACGGATGCCGACACGAGCACGGACGTATATTTCAGGAAGATACAGGTAAGCTATGAGGGCGATCCTGTCTTGCTATAGGCATGATGCACCGGGCGCGAGGCTTCCCTTAGACGCCGGGCCGATGTAGATGTAACATGTTCTTAGGCGGTCCTTAGACCGCTGGGAGGATGGACCTAAGCTGATGTCCGAGGATGGAAGATGGGGGAAGGGGAAATGTTCATCGGAGTAAGGGACAGAATCAAGATAGCGGCAGCTATTTCCGTGTCCCTGTTTTTTCTGGTCCTGGCGGGTCCGGTCATCGCCGGCAAGACGGACCTGGTACCCGACTGGGTGATCGAAGGCGTCTCTACAGTGCGGCCTGCTTTGACCGGCGACGGAGGGGCGCTCGCCATGGTAGGCGGCGCGCTAGTCAGGATCTCAAAGGACGGCTCGACCGTATGGAGATGGGATCCCGGTAAGGAAGCCGTCACTTCGATCGCAGGAGACGGCGCGGGCGGGGCATGGGTTTCGCAAGGCAGGCGCATATCCAAGATCAGCCCTGCCGGCAAGCTGTCCTGGACGTACGTATGGGAGCAGAAGGTCAGGTCCATGGAACCGCTGCCCGACGGCAGGATCGCGGTCGCCTCGGAAAGGGGCGCCGTACTCATAAGCAGCGCAGGTAAGTTCCTGTGGCTGTACGACCCGGCCACGGGATGCGATACTTGAATACCCATAGCCCTGGGACCCGTGAGGTCCCTGACTTACCTGGGCGGCGACAACCTGCTGGTGCTAGGGCAGGTCTACGGCATATACAGCGATATGGAGCCGCTGGACTACCTTTCGATAGCCAGCGTGAAGTACGGCGATACGAACTACGACTGTAACCACATATGGCCGTTCAACATAACCGCCATAGCCGTGGTGTCCTCGAACAGGATAGCCGCGGCAGCCGATTACAAGAGGCTCGTTATGTGGGACGGGATGAGCGGCAACTCGGTCTTGTGGTCGGTCACGATCGAGATGCCCCAATACCTTGCGTATGATGCTGAATGCGGCCTGGTGCTAATAGAAAAAGGTGGCTCGAACATCGTGAGCAGGGCGGCCAAGGACGGCAAGGTATCGGCTTCGGCGCCCGCTCCGTTCAAAGTCCTGTCCCAGCCTGTCGGGACGAGCGGAAACGGTCTGTTCATGACCGGCGATGGCATAGCCGCCATCATAGACAAGGGACTGGCCGTTACCGCCGAGTACAAGGCTTCGTGGATCGGCAAGGACGCCTTGGCCGTTTCTGGCGGTTGGTACGTATTCGTATCCTCGTCCGGCAGACTGGCAAGGTTCACGGTCGACTGATAAGGCAGGACGCAAATTAATAGGCTGAAGGGGTTCACAGTGCGAGAACGTAGCATGCGAACCCCTTCACTTTTTTAAAGCCTTCTTCAGAATAGAGCCTGAGCGCGGATTCGTTCGTAGAATCGACACTCAGGACCGCGTCCGTCCGCCTTTCGCCTGCGTATGCCAGTATGGCTCGAAGCAACGCCCTGCCGAGGCCCTTCCCCTGGTATCCGGGGAGCACCGCCAGCGGCCCTATATCGAATACGAGGGTTCCCTTTAATTCTTCGAACGCGCCCCTTACAACCCCCACCGGCCTTGTGCCGTCAAGGAGCATCAGCATGCGTCCATCGGTCCCGTCGGCCTCGGCCATCCTTGCGACATCCTCCTGCGCCAACGGCGCATCATTCCCCTTGAGCGAGGCGAAGGCTCTGTTCCTGACCTCGCACCAGGCTCGCTCGTCAAGGCCGCCTGCGAACGGCCTTATGGAGAAGCCGTGAGGAAGAATGTACGGCAAGACGTCGCAGGCTTTCCTTGCCATGCTGTATGCCGTGCGCTCAAGGACGAAACCCAGCCGTTCTACCGCGGCTGTGACCTTGGAGTTGTCATCCGGTATGAAGACGTAGATAGAGGTCAGGCCCTTTGCGGTTTCCATTATCTGGCTTAATAGCCTCCCGTACAGGAGGGGATCGTCATATAGCGAATAGAGGATCCTCAAGCGCGCCCTGCCTGAAGGTTTGATTATGCCGCCAAGGATAAGGGATGCGGCACCGATGATCCCATGGCCAGCCCCTATGGCGACGAAGGTCGGATCCGCAGGGCCGGGTTCGAACTTTAGAAGGTCGCCTTCGGAAAGAAAGGAATCATCAAGCCCGTCACGATACGCCCTGCAGAAGTCCAGGAAAGGGGCGAGCGCCTCCTTTGTGAGAGCTTCTATTCTTACCGCCTCATGTCCAGCGTCCATGGTGAGGACCTCCTAAAGGCCTATGGGATGCTTCAAGACGGTGTGCGGGATGACCGCTCTTATGGTCTTCTTGGGGTCCACGCATTGGCTGATCCTAAGGTCCACCGCAAGGCTTGCGAGCATGTAGGATTCCTGCCAGGAAAGACCCTGGGTCCTGGAGATGAGAGAGACGGCCGCGGCTGTGGCCTGCTCGGCGGCCTTGTCTAGGTCTTCCGCTGAAGCGACTATCATGAAGGATTCCCCGTCGTCTATGGCGGGCCAGTCCAATCCGATACCCCGGGCCACGTCGACCAGCACTTCGACCTCGGCCTCCGTCTCGCACCCGGTCACGCAGACTTCTCCGTCCCCCATAACGGCGTGGACATCGCCCATGGCCAGCATCGCGCCGTCCTGGTTCACTGGAAAGTAGACGGTCACGCCCTCCCGGACGTCCTTCGTGTCCATGTTCCCCCCATGGCGGCCCGGCGTAGCGGTCGAAACGTCCCCTTCCTCGTCACAGGAGGCGGCCACGCCCATCACTCCGATCATCGGTACCGAACTAAGCACGATGTCGCCGAATGCCACGCGACCGTCCTTGATGGTAAGGATCCTGGTCGCGGATCTTTCGACCATCTGCTTGAGGACTCCGTCTCCTGGCATCACGCTCACCGCGCCGGTCTCCCCCGTGCGTATCGAAAGCACCTTGACCGACAGCACGTCCCCAGGCCTGGCCCCTTTGACCCCTAACGGTCCGGTCGCCGGGTTCATCGCCGTAAAATCGAGCCTCTCTATCTCCTGGCATTCGGATTTCAGCTGGCCGTGCCAGCAGTCGTGGGTCTCGAATACTACCGTGGCGCCCGGTTCCACCTCTTCCACTGCCTTGATGTCCGGGCCGAAGCGGGTGATGAAATGCTCCCTGCCTATCCTGACCACGAAGGACCGCCCCTTTCACGACCTATTTCAGGAGGTTCCACCCGTCGCTGCTATATTTTCCCAGAAGCTCCTTGGCCCGTGCCTCCTCGGATGCGGTAAGGCCCTCCTCTAGCAGACCGGAGCCCACGAGCTGCTCGAACTGCCCGGTGATGTAGGGCACCAGCTCGTACCTTCCGACGCGCCTTCCGAGCGCCTCGCCTACGGTGGCGATGCCCCCGGCAAGCCTGTCCTTCATGACAAGCGGCAGAGCACACGACTCCAGCAGGGCGTCTATGTCAGCCGACATGAGTATAGAGCCGTGCTGCAGGAAATACCTTCCCGACCTGAACTGGGCGCTGCCGATTATCTTCCTGCCCTTCCAGGCCACTTCGAAGCTCGATGGTACGTCGAAGCAGGCGGCCGTCTTCTCCTTGCCCTTGTCGGAATATGCGGGGACCAGGTCCGCGGCCACCCCGAACGCCTTGAGCCCGTCGGCCAGAGCACCGCTTATCATCATGTATATGTCCAGCACGGACCCTCCGCCAAAAAGCATCGAATCCGCAATCACGCTGTACGTGAGCTCGTCGTCGTGCAGGACCGCCCGGCCCCCGGTGCGCCGCCTGACCATCGTGTAGCCGCGCCTTCTTAACGCATCCATGTCGCACGATTCCGATGCCTTCTGGTTGAAGCCCAGGGACAGGCACGCCGGGTCCCACGTGAAGAACCTGAGCGTAGGGGGACAGGCCCCGGCCTGGACCGATTCCAGCAGCGCCTCGTCGACGGCCATGTTCCACGCCCCGTCTGCCGCCGGGGATACTATCAACCTCCAGCCCTGCATCAGCGACCCTCCTCACCGGCGAAGACAAGTCCTTTAACGGCCTTGGCGAACGCCATCGCCGCCTCCTCGCCGCTTAACGGCCCCGGATAGTTGTACAGCTCGGTCCCGGGCCTTTCATTGTAGTACGGCCTGTTGCACCACTCGCAGCCTGAGGTCCTGAAGGGTTCGCCTTCGAGCGCAAGCCTTTCCACCTCGGACCTGGAGATGCCGATATAGCTGAGCCTTCCGGAACCGTCAAAGCTCATCATGCCCTCTTTGAGCAGACCTTTCTTTATCATCCAGAAAGCCAGCTGGACCCTCCTGTACGAGGCCATCTCGGGTACGGGGTAGTTTTCCATCGCCGTGCCCCTAAGGGGAGTGAACGCGAAAAGGCCCAGTCCGACGCCCTCCTCCTTCAAGGACGACGCCAGGCGCAGAAGCTCCTCCTCGGTCTCTCCCATGCCCGCTATGAGGTGCGTCGAGATGCGGCCGGGAAAGGATAGGGCAGCCCTCTTGATCAGGGCGCGCGATGCGGCCATGTCGGCCTTCTTGATCTTCTTGTGAAGCTCCGGGTTGCAGGCGTCTATGGCCAGAGCGACCCTGTCTGCGCCGGAGGCCAATATCCTTCCTATGTCGTCCAGGCCGGCGGTGGCGCTGAACGATACTGAAAAGGCAGTGCCCGGTCCGCATACGGCCCTAAGCTTCGCCACGGCCTCGCAAACAACGTCCAAGGCGCCCCTTCCGCCCACGGTCTGGATGCAGACCCTCCTGATCGACCCGTCCGCGGTCGCTTTTCCCAGCGACTCCAACAGCGCGTCCTCGTCGGCCTCGGGCCATGTGACCCTCGACAGCCTGCCCGCGCCTGAAGTGCTGTGCGCCGCCTGGGCGCAGAAGGAGCAGTCCCTTACGCACTTCTCCCCGAGCATTATGTATGCGGTCGTAGGAGGCGAATCGGATTTGATCTCCTTCAGGCCGAGTGCCGCCATGGTGCCCGCCGAGGGCCTGAACCTCAGCTTCCTTGCGGTGTCATCTGCCATGGCGAACGCCTCCTTCCAAAGCCGAAAAGACGCAGCACTCGTCGGCCTCGATTATGCTTAGCCCCATGTCCAGGGCCAGCTTCCTCGCTTTTCTTGACGGCATGACGATTATGTCGACGCCGGCCTCCACGGCCTTCGAGTCGAGCTCGTCCCTGTACCGCCCGGCGGGCCTCATACAGCCCAGGCTGACCGGCGATCCGGGGAACGTGGCCTTGGCGGCCTTCAGCACCTCGATGACGGAATCGACCGCCGGAGGCTTCACGCTTTCCATCCTGGTACCCGGCGTAGGCCTGAAGACGATCACGACTATAGCCGGCGGCTTCGGGATCCTGCCCTCGTCGGCGAGGCCTTTTATCTCGGCAAGGCTCCTCAAGGAGAGCGCGGGTTCCTCAGCGGGCCCCAGAAGGCCCACGGTTATGTGGGGGACGGTGGGGAAATTGCGCGATGCGATTACGAAGCTTTCCACATAGTCCTCGGGGCTGGAAAGAGACCCGTAGACTTCGGATACTACCCTTTTGTCGGATACGTAGTCGTAAGAGACCACGTCTACGGAACCGGCCAGCCCGGCGGCCCGGGCCTCGTCTAGTATCCCGGTGTGGCAGTTCACCTTGGTCCCCGGCGCCGCGGCCTTGATCTTGCCGGTCCAGCCATCCACCGGCACCCTCCCGTAGGGATCGCTGCCTCCTGATACTAGGACGCTGCTCGGACGGGAGGAGGGAAAGGCCGCCAGTGCTTCCTCCGGCGGCCTCATCCCCTTCAGGTATTTCGCGCCGCAGTGGGCGCAGTTTAATCCGCACGATGGTCCTGTTACCGATACTGCCGCGGTCAGGGTCGGGCGGGCGAACGTTATCTTGTCAGGCATTGTCCTCTTTCTTCCACCTCAGTATAGGCTTCCTGGCCGCCAGGGTCTCATCCAGCCTGCCCACCGGCGTCGTATGGGGCGCCGTATGCAGGTTCTCCGGGTTCTCCTTCGCCTCTTTGGCGATCCTCTTCATCGCGCATATGAACTCGTCCAAAGTCTCCTTGCTCTCCGTCTCGGTGGGCTCTATCATTATCGCCTCCTCGACGATGAGGGGGAAGTAGACGGTCGGAGCGTGGTAGCCGTAGTCCAGCAGCCTCTTCGCCATGTCGAGCGTCCGTACGCCGCTCTCCTTCTTCTGCTTGGAGCCTGACAGCACGAACTCGTGCTTGCACGTCCTGTCGTAGCCGAGCTCGAAGTCGCCCTTCAGCGCTTCCATGATGTAGTTGGCGTTCAGGACCGCCAGCTCCGATGCCGCCCTGAGGCCGTCCGGACCCATCGTCCTGATGTAGCTCCATGCCTTTAGTACGACGGCGAAGTTGCCGTTGAAGGAATGTACGTGACCTATCGAATCCGGCCTGTCGTAGTCCCACCTGTACGTCTCGCCGTCCTTTACGACCAGCGGGCAAGGCAAAAACGGCTCAAGGGCCTTCTTGACGCCCACGGGGCCGGAACCGGGTCCTCCTCCTCCGTGAGGAGTGGAGAACGTCTTGTGCAGGTTGATGTGCACGACGTCGAAGCCCATGTCGCCGGGGCGCGATTTGCCCATGATGGCATTGGCGTTCGCACCGTCGTAGTATACTAGGCCGCCGGCCTTGTGCACTATCTCTGTTATCTGCTTTATGTGCTCGTCGAACAGGCCGAGCGTGTTGGGGTTCGTCAGCATCAGGCCCGCGGTGTCCGGTCCGACCTTCGCCTTCAGGTCCTCTATGTCCACGTTGCCCCTTGCATCGGACGCGACCTGTACTACGGTCATACCCGCAGCCGCAGCGCTGGCGGGGTTGGTGCCGTGCGAGGAGTCGGGGGCCAGTATCTTGTCCCTCAAGGCATCACCCCTCTTGAGGTGATAGGCGCGGATTATGAACATGCCGGTGAGCTCTCCGTGGGCCCCTGCCACCGGCTGAAGCGTGAAGCGGTCCATACCGCATATCTCAGAAAGCCACACGTCCATGTCGTGGATTATCCTTAGGGAGCCCTGAGCGCCCTTCTCTGGCATCTCGGGGTGCATCCGCGCGAAGCCGGGCAGCCTGGCGGCGTTCTCGTTCACCTTGGGGTTGTACTTCATGGTGCAGCTTCCCAGAGGGTAGAAACCGGTGTCCACGCCGTGGTTCAGCAGGGACAGGTTGGTGAAGTGCCTCACCACGTCCACTTCGGAAAGTTCGGGCAGCCCCGGCGCCGCCTTCCTTATCATCGAATCGGGCACCATGGATTCTATGGCAAGCTCCGGTACGTCGGATGCCGGGAGGCTGAAACCGGTCCTGCCGGCAGAGCTCATCTCGAAAAGCAACGGCATGAGCTTCTTCATCAGTAATTCACCTCCAGCAGGGATACCAGCTTGTCCATCTGTTTCTTCGTGCGAAGCTCCGTGACCGCCCAGAGGGAGTTGTGCTTGAGCTCCGGATACGCCGACGAAAGGGGTATCCCGCCCAGTATGCCCTCCTCCAGCAGCTTCTCCCTGAGCTCCTTCACGCATCCTTTGCCCTGGATCGCGAACTCGTTGAAGAAAGGTCCGGAGAACCTTAGCTTGTACTCGGTGCACTCGGATATCGCCTTCGCCAGGTAGTGGGCCTTCCACATCGAAGCCTCAGCCACTTTCCTCAGGCCTTTAGGCCCCAGAAGGGCGAGGTGGATCGTCGCGGCCAGAGCGCACAGCCCCTCGTTGGAACATATGTTGCTAGTCGCGTTCTCGCGCCTGATGTGCTGCTCCCTAGTCTGCAAGGTAAGCACGAACGCCCTTTGGCCCCTGTTGTCGACCGTCTGGCCGACGAGCCTTCCGGGCATCCTCCTTACCAGCTGGGACGTGGCGGCCATGAAGCCGAGCAGCGGACCGCCGAAGTTCATGCCGTTGCCCATCGACTGGCCCTCTCCCACCGCGATGTCCGCGCCGTAGTTCCTGGGCGCTTCCAGCACGGCGAGGGATACGGGATTGACCACCGCCACGAACAGGCCTCCGTCCGAGTGAGCAGCCTCGGATAACGCGGGCATGTCCTCTATCACGCCGAAGTAGTTGGGATTCTGCGCTATGACGCAAGCGGCGCCCTTCGCGGCCTCGGCGAGCTTAGCCTCGTCCGTCTGGCCCGTCTTGGGATCATAGGGGATCTCGACGACCTCGAAGCCCCTCGGCGCGCCATAGGTCTTCACCACGTCGCGGTATCTGGGATTGGTCGCCTTCGTGATGACGACCTTCTTCCTTCCGGTTTGCGACGCGCACATTATCGCGGCTTCGGCCGATGCGGTCGCGGCGTCGTACATCGACGCGTTGGCCTGGTCCATGCCGGTAAGCTCGCATATCATGGTCTGGTACTGGAATATCGCGGTCAGGGTGCCCTGGCTTATCTCGGGCTGGTAAGGCGTGTACGCGGTGTAGAACTCGCTCCTTAAGAGCATGTGGTCCACCGCTGCCGGCACGTAATGGTCATATATCCCGCCGCCCGCGAAACACACGGCATCGGCCCTGTTCGTGCCCGATATCCTCTCGAGCTCGGCTACGAGCTCCGGCTCGGACAGCGATTCCGGGAGGGCCAGCCTCTTCTTCAGCTTCAATTCCTCCGGTATGTCGGAGAAGAGCCCGTCTATCGACCGGGCCCCGATCTTCTCAAGCATCTCGCTGACTTCCCGCTCTGTGGCGGGCAGGTAATTGCGAGGAGCTCCCATCTGAGGTTACCTCCAATCTAGACTTAGTGCTGGGTTGCCAGGAACTTCTGGTAGGCTGCGTCGTCCATCAGCGCGTTCAGCTCGCCAAGGTCGCTCGCTTCCACCTTCACTATCCAGCCGCCCGCCTGGGGTGCCTCGTTGATGAGACCCGCGTTCGCCTCCAGCTCGGAGTTTACGGCGACGACCTTGCCGCTTACGGGTGAGAACACTTCGGCGACCGCCTTGACCGACTCGAGGTCGATCAGCTTCTCGCCCTTCTTGATTACCTTGCCAACCATCGGCAGCTCGGCGAATATCACGTCACCAAGGTGCTCCGCGGCGTAATCGCTGATACCTATCGTGACTACCTTGCCCTCCGCTTTTGCCCACTCGTGGCTCTCTGCATACTTGAACATCTCAACTTACCTCCGTATATGATCTTCTTGGCTGATTTCCCTTATTAGTCCTTCTTGTAGGCCTTCTTGTAGAAAGGAGTCTTCACGACGACGGCCTTGCACGCCTTGTCCCTGATGCTCACGGCTATCTCGGTGCCGACCTTGGCGTAGTCGATAGCGATTTGCGCCATAGCGAGGAATTTGCCCAACGTGGGGCTGGGAAGGCCGCTGGTGACCCAACCTATCTCGGCGCCCTCGGAGGACAGCAGCTTATAGCCGTTCCTGGGAATGCCGCGCTCGATCAGCTCCACGCCTACCATCCTGCGGGTAAGCCCCTTCGCCTTCTGTGCCGCGAGGGCCTGCTTGCCGATGAAGTCCGCCTTGTCGAGCTTCACGAAGAAGCCGAGAGAAGCCTCAAGGGGCGTGATGTCGCGGGAGAGCTCGTGCCCGTATAGGGGCAGGCATGCCTCGAACCTCAGCGAGTCCCTGGAACCCAGGCCGCAGGGCGATACGCCGAAGTCCTCGCCGGCTTTCATCATGCTCTCCCAGAGGTTGACGGCGTCCTCGGGCTTCATGTAGACCTCGAAGCCGTCCTCTCCGGTGTATCCAGTGCGCGAGACCAGGCATTCGGCGCCGTCAATCCTGACCTTGTCCTTGCAGTGGAAGAAGTGCAGATCGTCCAGGTTGTAGTCCGTAAGGCGCTGCAGCAGTTCCTGCGCCTTCGGGCCCTGCACTGCGATCTCGGCCCAGTCCGGCGATTCGTTGGCAACGACCACGTTGAAGCCCTTCGCCTGCTGTGAGACCCATTCGTAGTCCTTGTCCGAGTTGGACGCGTTCACCACCAGGAAGAACTCCTCGTCGGAGAGCTTGTAGACGAGCAGGTCATCGACCACGCCGCCTTCCGGGTAGCACATGAAGGCGTAGGTGACCTGGTTCATTGCCGCCTTCGAGATATCGTTCGTCACCAGGTGGTCCATGAACTTCAGGGCCTCCGGGCCCTTCACCCTGATCTCTCCCATGTGGGACACGTCGAACAGGCCGACGCGCTCCCTGACGGCCTTGTGCTCCTCAAGGTCGCCCTTTCCCTTGTACCTCACCGGCAGCTCCCAGCCGCCGAAATCGACCATCATGCCGCCGTATTTGATGTGCATCTCATATAGCGGGGTCCTTTTTAGTCCAGACATCAGGACACCTCCGTTGATAATGATGTGTGCGCTCTGTGCATGCTAAAAAATGCGGGTATCGACGCCTTCTATTATATAATAATCCTTAAGGTTATAGGACATCGGGGCACGGACGACGAATCATCGAACTGCAGCCCCTTTATCCTCGTTATTAACTACATGGAGGTCCGGTGAATGTTCGACGTAATCATCATAGGCGGAGGGCCCGGGGGCTACACCTGCGCCGTAAGGTCCGCACAGCTGGGGCTTAGCGTAGCGGTCGCAGAGGAGAGGCATCTGGGGGGAGTCTGCCTCAACAGGGGATGCATCCCGACGAAAGCACTGTCGCACACGGCGGAAGTGCTGCTACAGACGAAGAAGGGCGCCGATTTCGGCGTTATGGCCAATGAGGTGGTCCTTGACATAGCCAAGGCGGTGTCGAAGAAGGACAGGATATCCGCCAGACACAGGGCAGGGGTCGGCTATCTCATGAAGAAGAACAAAGTGAGCGTGCTAGAGGGCAAAGCGCGCATCGAATCACCAGGTAAAGTATCTGTTACGGCGGCGGACGGGACGACACAATTGTACGAAACAAAGAACATAGTGATCGCCACGGGCGCCGTGCCCGTCACCCCGAGGATGTTCGGTTACGACGGCGAGCTCGTCCTCACCTCCGACGAGATGCTCACACTCAAGGAAGTGCCCGGCGAGCTTCTGGTAATAGGGGCGGGGGTGATAGGCTGCGAGTTCGCGAGCATCTACGCCGCGTTCGGCAGCAAGGTGACGCTGGTGGACATGATGCCCAGGATACTGCCGATGGTGGACGAGGAAGCATCGGCGCTCATCACATCCTCCTTCAAGAAGAGGGGCATGGAAGTGATCGTGGGCGTCGGGGTCAAGTCGGTGGAGAAGGCGGATGCTCGCGTCGCGGTGACGCTAGAGGACGGGCGCCGCATAGAGGCCGACAGGATGCTCCTTTCGATAGGCAGGAGGCCCTTCTCGTCGGGCATAGGGGCCGAGGAGGCGGGCGTCGGGATCGGCAAGGCGGGCGAGGTGGCCGTCGACAACAGGATGAGGACCAACGTCCCGGGCATATGGGCCATAGGGGACGTGAACAACAAGATGCAGCTGGCGCACGTGGCATCGGCCCAGGGGATGGTCTGCGCGGCGAACATGGCGGGCAAGGATGCGAGCATGGAGTACTTCGCGGTGCCCAACTGCATATTCACCTATCCCGAAGTGGCGCAGGTGGGAGTAGGGGAATCCAGCGCCAAGGAGGCGGGCATCGACTACAAGATCGGCAAGTTCCCGTACTCCGCGCTGGGCAAGGCATCGGCCATGGGCGAGAACGACGGCTTCGTCAAGCTGGTAGCCGACGGCGAAGGAAGGGTGATCGGCGGAACCATAGTGGGGGCGCACGCGTCGGACCTGATAGCCGAAGTGGCCCTGGCGGTGAACAACCAGCTCGGGCTCAAGGACATAGCACATACCGTACATGCGCACCCCACCCTGGCGGAGGGCGTGATGGAAGCCGCGGAGGAAGCCTTCGGGCTTGCGATAAACATATAGCCATAATGCATGCGGCCGGCAAAAGGCCGTAACGGAGGTGTGACGTCTTGAAAGGCAAGGATTGGTTCGCTCTGGTCCTGATATTGCTCGGACTGCTGCTTCTGGGGGACAACCTGGGCTTCTTCAGATTCAGCTACATCTGGAGGCTCTGGCCGTTGGTCCTGGTCATCATCGGCGTATCGATGTTCATGAAGAAGGACCAGGAGAAGAAGAAGTCCACCGTGGAAGTCAGCTTCACCACCACGGGGAAGAAAGTGGAACCTGAGGAGAGCGTGAAAGAGAAGGAAGAAGAGGACGACGAGGAAGACGAAATCTGACCTTTGGGGGTATAAGAATGAAAGGTAGGATGTTCCTGGCCATTGCGCTCATCGCGATAGGGCTCGTGCTTCTGCTGAACAACCTCGGCATGGGCGTGCTTCCAAGAAAGCTGGAACTATGGCCGGTCCTGCTGATGGCGCTAGGGGCGGCGATAGGCGCGGACGCCTTGAGGAACAAGGAGAAGGACCCTCTGTTCGGGGCGGTCATCCTGTTCTTCGTGGGGCTGTTGTTCCTGCTTACGGAGAGCGGCTATCTTGTGGGCGGACTCGGGAAGCTGTGGCCCGTCTTCATAATCATACTGGGCATGGCTTTCATCTCGAACTCCTTCATGTCCGGCACCGCCAGGGGGCTCATCATCGGCCTGATATACGCCGCAGTGGGCTTCGTGCTCCTGGCCAGCACCTACGGCAAGCTGAGCATAAGGATAGACCTGGTGACCTACTGGCCTGTGATACTGATAGTGCTCGGGCTTGCCACATTCTTCCAGAAGGCGAGGTAGGCCCGTGGCTGAAGGGCATGCGTCCAACCTGAAGCCTACGGCCGGCGCTTCGGCGGTAAGCAAGGCCGTAAGGGAGTTCTTCTCATCCCTTCTAAAGGACCGGGAGGAAGGGTCGGTCGAGCCCGTCATAGTAGGCTTCTCAGGCGGGGTCGATTCGACGGTCCTGCTGCACGCGCTGTACGAGATGGGCGTCGATCTGGGCCTGCAGCCCGTGGCGGCCCATCTCAACCATATGCTAAGGGGCGCCGACTCTGAGGCTGACGCCGAGTTCTGCAGGGCCTTTTGCGAAAAACGCGGCATACCGTTCAGGTCGATGTCAATAGACGTGGCAGACCTCGCTTCGCGCACCGGGCTTAACTTAGAAGACGCCGGGCGCAGGGCGAGGTATTCTCTTTACAGCGAGGTAGCGGACGAGTTCGGAGCAAGGTATGCGGCCCTGGCGCATCACGCCGATGACCAGGCCGAGACCGTGCTGATGAGGATAATCCGTGGTGCGGGCACAAGGGGAATGGGCGCCATGCCGAAGATACGCCGCTCGGGCAACATATCGATAGTAAGGCCGATGATATCGGTCAGGAAGCAGGACGTAGCAAGGTACGCGGCCGAGAGGGGCCTGGAGTACAGGGAGGACACCAGCAACCTGGATACGGGCTACTTGAGGAACAAGATAAGGCACGAGCTGCTGCCGCTGCTGGAAAGCGGCTACTCACCCGGCATAGTGGATGTGCTCTGCAGGACGGCGGAGCTCGCAAGGGAGGAATCCGCGGCCCTGGACGAGCTGGGCAGGAGAGCCTTCACAGACGCCGTGAAGGCCGGGGAGAGGGGCAGGTCGATCGTCCTCGACCTGGACTCGATGGATGAGCTGAAGCCCGCCGTGATGGCAAGGGCGCTGAGGATGGCGTACGCACACGTTAAGGGCACTGCATCGGACCTGTACGCCTCCAACCTGGCCGACCTGGCGGGCATGGCATCGCCCGGCGGAAGGTCCAAGAAGCTGGACCTCCCGGGAGGGGTCAAGGCTTTGAGGAGCGGCAGGGAGCTTACCTTGTCGATGCAGGATATCTACGTGGAGCAGGCCTCGTTGAGGCAAGTGCCGCTCACGGTCCCGGGCATGGCCGACACTCCTCTCATGAGGATCAGGGCGGCGTCGTGCCAGATCCCGCCGGAGCTGACGGGCAAGAGGAGGCTGACGCACGCAGAGCTCGCCCAGATAGCCTCGATCGCCTTCGGCAAGGGTTACGCCGAAGGAGCCGGGGCGGGCACCCGGTTTGCCGTCTTCGATTTGGAAGCGGCCGGCGAGCTGGCCGTAAGGGCCTGGGAACCGGGGGATACGATCATGCCGTTTGGTATGAAAGGGAAGCGGAAACTGCAGGATCTTTTCACCGACGCCAAGGTGCCGAAGGCGAAGAGGAAGCTATGGCCTGTGCTGACGCTCGCAGACGGTGCGATAGGGTGGGTGCCCGGCATCAGGCAGGCGGTCGCGGCCAAGGTAGGGACTGGTACGAGCTGTGCGCTGGTCGTGTCAATGGAAAGGAAGGAGCCTGACGCAACGCCCGGGCATTAGATGATATAATATTTTAGTATATCCGTGTCCGTAACCGAAGGAGGATTAGAACTTGAACCGTGGCTTTCAGAAGGCGGCATTGTGGATACTGATATTCCTTGTCGCCGTCACAATAGGTCAGAACTTTCTAAGCAGCCAGAACAAGGTACAGGAGATGACGGCCAACAGCTTCCTTACGCAATGGGAGGCTGGGAACGTCAAGACGCTCGACATACTCCCGGAAGGGATCATAAAAGGAGAGCTCAACGACGGTACCAAGTTCCAGCTGTATTATTCTAGCGCGGCCGGGCTGATCGATGACGTGAAGAAGAACCCCGAGAAGTTCGCCAACACGACCGTCTCAGAGAAGCCCAAGACCAACGACTGGCTCCTCGTGCTGCTGCCCAACCTATTCTTCATAGTGGCGCTGGGCCTGTTCTTCATGTTCATGCTGAACCAGATGCAAGGCTCCAACAACAGGGCAATGCAGTTCGGCAGGAGCAGGGCGAGGCTACAGACAGACGCAAGGGGCAAGATAACCTTCGCGGACGTCGCCGGCATCGACGAGGTCCAGGAGGAGCTCGCCGAGATAGTCGACTACTTGAAATACCCCAGGAGGTTCACAGACATGGGTGCAAGGGTCCCCAAGGGGATCCTCCTGATGGGACCTCCCGGCACGGGCAAGACCCACATAACTAGGGCTTTGGCCGGCGAGGCCGGGGTGCCGTTCTTCTACATCTCCGGCTCCGATTTCGTCGAGATGTTCGTCGGAGTGGGCGCAAGCAGGGTCAGGGACATGTTCGCCCAGGCGAAGAAGTCCGCCCCTTGCATCATATTCATAGACGAGATCGACGCCGTGGGCCGCCAGAGGGGCGCAGGCCTCGGCGGAGGCCACGACGAGAGGGAGCAGACCCTCAACCAGCTGCTGGTAGAGATGGATGGATTCGAGACGAACTCGGGCGTGATAGTGGTCGCAGCGACCAACAGGCCCGACGTCCTGGACCCTGCCCTTCTCAGGCCAGGCAGGTTCGACAGGCAGATAACGCTGGATGTGCCGGACGCGAAGGGGCGCGAGGCCATACTTAAGATACATGCCAGGAACAAGCAGTTCGCAGGCGACATGGACATGAAGGAGCTGGCAAGGCGCACGCCCGGCTTCACGGGCGCGGACCTCGAGAACCTGCTCAACGAGGCGGCACTTCTGGCCGTAAGGTACAGGATGAAGAAGATCACGATGGACGTCGCCGACGAGGCCATCGAGCGCATAGTCATGGGCCCTGCGAAGAAGGGCAGGCTGCTGACGGGCAAGGAGAAGGACCTCGTGGCATATCATGAGACCGGGCACGCCCTTCTGGCGAAGCTGCTCCCCGGCTCCGATCCAGTCGTGAAGGTCTCGATAATAGGAAGGGGCAGCGCAGGCGGCTTCACGCTCGTGATACCCGAGGACGAGAGGAAGTTCAGGTACTCCTCCAAGGAGGACTTGCTTAACAACATAACGATGTCCCTGGGCGGGCGCGTGGCGGAGGAACTGTGCTTGGAGGACGTCTCGACCGGAGCGTCCAAGGACCTTGAAAGGGCCACCAGCCTTGCAAGGAAGATGGTCGTCGAATACGGCATGAGCAACCTCGGCCCTATAACCTACGGCAGGCAGGATTCGCAAAACGTGTTCCTAGGCCGCGACATATCCAGGGAGCGCAACTACTCCGAGGAGATCGCCGCCCAGATAGACAAGGAAGTAAAGAACATAATCGACGAGTGCTACACCAAGGCGAAGAAGCTGCTCGGCGATAACCTGGAACTCCTGAAGAGGGTGGCCATGGTCCTCAAGGAGAGGGAGAACCTGGAAGGCAGCGAGCTCGACCTGGTCCTGGAGGGCAAGGAGCTGCCACCCAAGGAAGTCCCGCAAGCCAGCACGCCTACACCGGACACCGAGCAAGACAGGCAGGAAAAGCAGGAAGTCCGGGAACCGCAGGCCTATTTCGGAAGGAAGGCCGCAGAACAGCACTAGGTGACGCAAGATGACCCCGTAAGACCACCCGCAGCCCTTTATGGGCTGCGGGCCTGATAGATTTGCGTAACATGACCGGCTTATGTACCGGATGATCAGGAGGGATATCGTGGACCTCATCGAATCACACCCTATCCTCGAGTTCGCACACGGCAGGAGGGTGAGCTTCACTTTCGACGGCAGGGCGATGGAAGGTTTCGAGGGAGAGCCCATTGCGGCAGCGCTACACGCCAATGGTGTAAAGGTTTACAGGTACAGCCCCGAGGCTCACAGGCCGCGGGGCTTTTTCTGCGCCATAGGTAAGTGCAGTTCCTGCTTCATGGTCGTCGACGGCGTGCCAAACGTGCGTACGTGCGTGACCCCACTGAAGGAGGGCATGGCAGTTAAGACACAGCACGGCAGGGGAAGCGTGCCCATGCTGGCGGAGGGCGGTGAGCAGGGTGCGTGAAGTCGAACTGCTGGTAATAGGAGGAGGGCCCGCCGGCCTTTCTGCAGCGGCCGAGGCGGCCGGCATGGGATCTTCCGTCCTCGTCGTGGACAGCGGCCCGATGCTTGGAGGGCAGCTCATCAAGCAGACCCACAAGTTCTTCGGCAGCAAGGACGAGCACGCGGGGACCAGGGGTTTCAAGATAGCAGAGATGCTGATGGATGAGATAGCAGGTCTTTCCGACAAGGTGGAGACGATGACCGACACTACTGCGGTGGGCTACTACCGCGAGGAAGGCGCGGTATCGCTCGCCAGGGGCGAGGACGAGTACTTCCTCATAAAACCCAGGAAGATGGTCATTGCAGCGGGCGCGCAGGAGAGGCTGATACCGTTCATAGGAAACGACCTTCCCGGCGTGTACGGCGCTGGTGCCGTGCAGACGCTCATGAACGTCTACGGCGTGGTCCCGGGAAAGAAGGTCTTGATGGTCGGGGCCGGCAACATCGGGATAATCGTGGCCTACCAGCTTATGCAAGCGGGCGTCGAAGTCGCCGGCGTCGTGGAGGCAACCCAGAAAGTCGGCGGTTACTGGGTGCACGCGGCGAAGATAAGACGTCTGGGAGTGCCCATCCATCTGATGCACAGCATAAAGAAGGCCCTAGGGGTAGAGTCCGTGGAAGGCGCCGTGGTCATGGAGCTGGACGAGAAGTTCAGGCCGACCGGCAAGGAGTTCACGGTAGATTGCGACACCATCTGCCTCGCCGTGGGGCTCACGCCTACGGTGGAGCTGCTCTGGCAGGCCGGATGCAAGATGAAGTACGTGCCGCAGCTGTGCGGGTACGTGCCTGTGAGAGACCTAGGCCTTAGGACCACAAACCACGACATATGGGTGGCTGGGGACTCGTCCGGCATCGAGGAGGCGAGCTCTGCCATGGTCGAGGGAAGGCTGGCCGGCTTCGGAGCCGCCGCGGCCCTCGGATACGCCCCAAGGCCCGGAAGGTACGAAAGCTTCGTGGCGAGGCTCGACCATCTCAGGGCGGGGGAGGTCTGCGACAAGATAAGGGCGGGCCTTGAATGCGTAATCTACGAAGGAGGCGGCGACGATGTCTTTTACGAATGACGAGCTCCTGTACAACTCAGGAGTGCTCATTGGACCCAGGGACGGCGTCGTGACGCCCGAGGAGGATGCCTGGAAGTCCAAGCGGGGAGGTTACGTAGTGATCGAGTGCCCGCAGAGGATACCCTGCAACCCTTGCCATACGAGCTGTCCGACGGGGGCCGTTAAGCCTTTCGCGGACATAAACGACGTGCCGGAGGTGGACTACTCGAAGTGCACAGGATGCTCTAGGTGCGTCGCGAAGTGCCCGGGTCTCGCCTGTTTCGTGGTCGACCTTGCCTGGAAGGAAGGCTGGGCGCTCATGAAGCTGCCCTACGAGATACTGCCAAGGCCCGCAAAGGGTATGGAGGCGGACTGCCTCGACAGACAAGGCAGGGTCGTGTTCCGCTCGAGGATCGAGCAGGTGCTGGAGCCGTTCAAGGACAGGACGTTCGTAGTGTCGGTGCCGGTGCCGTACGAGCTCAAGGACCACGTACGCGCCGTAAGGGTGGTGGAATAGCATGGCTGTCGAAGAGAAGGTGTACATCTGCAGGTGCGAGGAAGTAACCCTTGACGAGGTGAGGGAATGGATATCCAGAGGGTACGACACCCCCGAGGAGCTAAAGAGGGTCACCAGGATCGGCATGGGTCCCTGCCAGGGCAGGGGCTGCACGGACATACTCGTAAGGGAGATAGCCAGGATGAGGGGCATCCCCGTTAGCGAGGTCAAGCCCCCCAGCTTCAGGCCCCCGGCGAAGCCCGTCAAACTCGGGATCCTCGCCGAAGCCGCGAAAGGGGGCAACGCAAGATGAGGACGAGCGCCGACGTAGTGATAATCGGTGGCGGCATAAACGGCTCCTCCGCGGCGTACAACCTGGCCAAGCTGGGCGTAAAGAACATAATCGTGCTCGAAAGGGACACCATCTGCGGAGGGTCTACAGGAAGGTGCGGGGCGGGGATAAGGGCCCAGTGGGGCACCCTGATGAACTGCCAGATCGCCGCGAACGCCATATCCACTTTCGAGGGCTTGAAGGACGAGCTGGGGATGGACATAGGCCTCAACCAGTGCGGCTATCTCATGGTAGCCTACAAGGACAGCGAGTTCGAGCAGCTCAAGGAGAACGTCTGCTTGCAGAACTCGTGCGGTATAGACAGCAGGGTGATAAGCAAGGCCGAGGCATATGAGATATGTCCGGGCCTCTGGGCGGAGGATGCGGTCGGGTTCACCTTCAACGCGAAGGATGGCCACGCCGATCCGTTCCTCACCACTTTCGCATACGTCGAGGCGGCCAAGCGCCTGGGCGTAGAGTTCGAGAGGTTCACCGAGGTCATCGCCATCAACACGGACAAGGGCAGAGTGGAATCGGTCACAACGTCGCAGGGGACCATAAGGACCAGGATAGTGCTGAACTGCGCAGGACCATACTCCCAGATAGTGGGAAAGATGGCGGGGGTGGACCTTCCGGTGTACTCCGAAAGGCACGAGATACTGATCACCGAGCCCGTTGACCCGGGCGTATGCCCTCCCATGCTCATGAGCTTCTCCGGCAACTATTACATCCAGCAGAGGCCTCACGGCTCGATCATAGGAGGATGCAGCCCGGAAGGGCATCCTCAGGACTTCGCGAACGACGTATCGTGGGATTTCCTGAGCCACATGGCAGGTGTGTTTACAAGGCTGCTGCCCAGGACCAAGAACATCAGGGTGGTCAGGCAGTGGGCAGGGATGTACAACATGACGCCGGACAGGCAGCCGCTTCTAGGCAGGACCGAAGTGGGCGGGTTCTACATCTCATGCGGCTACTCCGGCCATGGCTTCATGCTCGCCCCGTTCACAGGCAAGCTTATGGCGGAACTGATAGCCACGGGCAGACCGTCGATGGACATTTCCATGCTCGATTACAAGAGGTTCGAGCGAGGAGAGCTCATCATCGAGCCGGCCGTCGTATAGGATCACAAGAACAATGAGACGGCACAGTAAAGCAGAAGCAGCGCCATTACGGCGTTGACGAGCTTCCTGTGTCCTGTGAAGAACTTCTGGAACATTGACCCGAACAGGCCCCACACAAGGGTGGAGGCCAGGCACATTACCCCGAGCAGCGCCGAGAGGCCCAGCATGGGCCAGAACGAGGTGAAGCTCGGGGTTATGTATACTGAGGACATCGTTAGTGCCATCAGCAAGCCCTTCGGGTTTATGAACTGCACCATAACCCCGGGCAGAAAACGCCGTATGCTAGCCCTCGAATCGTCCCCGTGCCTGCCCGATGCTATGGTCCTCCATGCCAGGTAGAGTATATAGGCGGCGCCTATCACCGTTACTACGGGCTTTATCGTCGGTACTATAGCATAGAGCGCCGAACTGAACAGACAGCTTGCGATCATGATGATGAAGAACCCTGCCATTACACCGAAGTCGAACCCGATGCTACTGGCGATGCCGAAGCTCGCTGCGTTGTTCATAGCCATTATGTTGTTAGGGCCAGGCGTGAATATCTGTATTATCGCGTACGAGAAGAAAGAAGCGTAGTTCATCTTGCACTCCAGTCGTACACCCTACCTAAGGTGCTTTCCATGGAATATACCACACGGGCCGTAAAAATCAACAAGCTCTCCAACGATTGTCCTCAGGTGAAAAACGACGGGCCGGTCCGTCGTACTTTACGGACCGACCCGCCCCGTATCTTCTGCGCACTCATTACAGCGGCTGCTCGGTAAGGTTCTTCGCCCATTTCTCCTTCCTGAACAGGTTATAGGCTATGCCCAGCTTCAAGAACTCGGTAAGCTGCACGAGCAGGAACATGCTTATCAGCGGAAGGTCCGTGAACTTCGCGAGGGCCAACACGTACGGTACCACCACGATCCATGAGTACAAGGAGTCCATGAGCATGACGGACCTGGTGTCCCCACCTGCCCTGAGGATGAAGAAGAAGCCAGCGTTCATCAGGTAGAAAGGCATCATGAACGCCGAAATCGTTATCAGTATCCTCGCCGTCTGCCTTACGTTCTCGCCTACATTGTAAGCCAAAGGCACCAGCAGACCTGTCGTTATGTGTACCAGCAACAAGCAGAGCGATATGAACACCCCGAAGAGCAGGAGCCTTCTTGAATCTCTCTTGGCCTCGTCTATCCTGTTAGCCCCAAGGGCGTGGCCGATTATCACGGATACTGCAGTGGCCTGGCCGCTGTTAACCACGAAGAACATGTCGTTCACAGTGTACATTATGTTCAGCGCGGCGAGCGCAAGCACGCCTCTTGTGGAATAGGCCTTGTACTGCATGGTCACTCCGGTGGACCATAGCAGCTCGTTCGCAACCAGGGGCAACGACTTCACGAATACCTTCTTGAACAGGGCCGGCTTCACCTTGAACATGCGCACAAGACGGGTACCGAACGGGCAGGTGTCCCTCCTCATGGCATAGTAGAGCATGAGGAGCTCCACTACCCTGGCTATGATGGTAGCGATAGCGGCTCCGCGCACGCCGAGTCTCGGGGCTCCGAAGTGTCCGAATATCAGCGTGTAGTTGAAGAACATGTTCGTGAACATCGCCACGATTGACGGCACCATCGCGACCTTGGCCTGGCCGATGCTCCTGAACGAGCCGGCCGTAGCGATGCTGAACGCGATGGGCAGATATGTCAGGAAGACTACCCTGAGGTACGCCACACCCTCCGAGATCGCCCCGGCATCGTCAGTGAAGAAGCCGATTATCCTAGGGGCCGCGATGTAAGCGCCGGCCATGAACACCAACGCCACGGCAAGTGAGGTTATGAGCATGAAACGATAACCCTGTTTCATTCCCTCCTTGTCCTCCGCGCCCCAGAACTGCGCGACGAAGAGCCCTCCTCCGCCCGCAATGCCGAAGAGCATGAGCGTATAGATGAAGAAGAACTGGTTCGCTATGCTCACGCCGGCTATCGACTGTGGACCCAGCTGTCCTACCTGAAGGTTGTCGACCAGGCTGACCATGGTCGTAACGAACTGCTGCAGCACTATCGGCGCCATGACTGTGAGCGCGCGTTTATAGAAAGCCTTATCGGCTATGTGTGCCTTTATCCTACTTGGTACTTTCAGCGTAGACATGATTACCTCCAATATCTCCGGACGGCAAAATTAAATATTACCAGCAGTGAATAATCCTGGCAAGCCGAATCGCTCATATGCAGGTATATCGACTCACCAGAACAGCTATTCAATGAAAGATGCCCGAAAAAAAGCCCCCGAACGCTCTTTCGCGTCGGGGGCTTCGGCTTCAGAAGATCGCGGCTAGAAGGTCCATCCCACCCTCATTATGCCGAACTCCTTGTGTCCCCCCGACTCCGACTTCGTAAGCTTGCCCCTGCAAGCGGACAGGATCTCCTCGAATATCAGTCCGCCGGCTTCCTCGAGCGTCATCGTGCCGTCCATGACGGCGCTCAAGTCCAGGTCGGTGTCATCCTTCATGTTGTCAAAGGTCGCCTTGTTCGCAGTTACCTTGATCACCGGAGCTATGGGACTTCCGGTCGGCGTGCCGAGGCCCGTCGTGAACACCACTATATGCGCCCCACCTGCGAGCATGCCAGTCATCGAATCGACGTCCTGACCGGGGGTGTCCATCATGTAGAGGCCCGAGGCCTCCTTCCTGATCTCACCTGCGTAGGGCAGCACTCCCATCAACGGCGACTTGCCCGCCTTGAGTATGCAGCCCAGGGACTTCTCCTCTATGGACGAGATGCCGCCCCTGATGTTGCCGGGCGTCGGCTGGGTGCCCCTAAGGTCCGTCCCCATCGAGACCGCCCTCTTCTCCGTTTCGAGGACTATCCTTAGCAGGTCCTCGGCCACCTTCTTGTCGACGGCCCTTGCGGCCAGCAGCCGCTCTGCGCCTATCAACTCCGTCGTCTCGGAGAGCACCGAGACACCTCCCAGCCCCACCAGCATGTCCGAGGCCACACCCAATGAAGGGTTCGCCGCTATGCCAGAGGTCGGGTCGGACGCTCCGCACTCAAGTCCCAGGACCAGCTCCGATGCGTCGAAATGCACCTTCTGCATTGCCGAAAGCGACCCTGCCAGCTTCCTGGCCTTTACGAGCCCTTCGGCAACGGCCTTTGCGGTACCTCCGCTCTTTTGTATGATGACGGTCTCCACGTCCTTACCGGTGGCGCTGATGCCTCCGGCTATCTCGCCCGGGTCCATCCCCTCGCATCCGAGCCCGACCACCAGGCACGCTCCGACGTTCGGATTCCTGCCCATGCCCGTGAGGGTCCTTGCCGTCTGGGCGTAGTCCTCGCCCATCTGGCAGCATCCATTGGGGTGGACCAGCGCTACCGCGCCCGGAATCTGCGATGCGATCCTCGACGCGACCTCCCCTGCGCAGACTGAGGCCGGTATTATGGCAAGGTGGTTCCTTATGCCGTGCCTTCCCGAAGGCCTGGCGTATCCTTCGATCATGTGTCCCTTAAGTCCCATCAAGGCTGCCTCCTTGCCCTGAGGCTCGCCATGTTGTGGACGTGCACGTGCTCGCCCGTATGGATGTCCGCCGTGGCGCAGCCTATGGGTTGCCCGTACTTCACGACCTGCCGCCCTAAGGGTATGTCGGCCGTGGCCACCTTGTGGAAACGGGATATATCGCAAGATGCCGTAAGGCACCTTCCTGTCCCTGCTATCTCTATCATCTGATTTCGGACTACGTCTTCGAGTACTGTCGCGACGTTATCGGAGCTGTCCGCTTCCAGGGCTTTCGCCATTTTCGCACCTCCGTGGAAGAAATGTCCTCAGGTGGTTATCCAAAATCGCCCATACTGATAGAATAATACAAAAGGAGGGCGTTTGGCATCCGAAAAAACGCCTTCGGCACCATAAGGGCGGTTTAGGGAGGTGTCCGGGTTGGGAAGGTACGACAGGCATATAGGCTTGCCCGGGTTCGACGGGGAAGGACAGAAAAGGCTCGCAGGATCGAGCGCGCTCGTGGTCGGCGCGGGCGGGATAGGATCCCCTCTGCTATATTATCTAGCCGCGGCGGGCGTCGGCAGAATCGGCATCGTAGATTCCGACATCGTGGAGCTCTCAAACCTGAACAGGCAGATACTACACTTTACGACCGACATAGGGGAAGTGAAGGCCGCCTCGGCCGCTTATAAGATCTCCCAGCTGAATCCGGAGGTCAAGGTCATGATACACGCAGTAAGGCTCGATGACGAGAACTCCGTCGATATCGCCGCGGGCTACGACATAGTGCTGGGTGCCGTCGACAACCACGAGACCAGGAGGGTGCTCAACCGCGCGTGCTTCAGCGCAGGAAGGCCCTATATAGATGGTTCGGTCACCGGCTATACGGGGATGGTCGGTTTCTTCGAACCCAGCAAGGGCCCCTGCAGGGCCTGCCTGATACCCGAGGAGGACGACGGTGATGGGGCGCAAGCCCCGCCTGTGCTGGGCGCAGTGGCAGGGATGGTGGGTTCGATGATGGCAGCGGAGACGATTAGATACCTCGCTGAGAAAGGGGGCCTTCCGGCGGGCAAGGTCATATATTTCGACCTTCACTCCGGAGTGTACGAATCATTCGAGCTGGCCAAGAGAGACCGGTGCCCCGTATGTGGCGCCAAGTAAGGGCTTCGGACCTTTCTTGAACAAAGCATGCTTCAGAAGCATAATTATCTATAGCACGATGATGACTGGCTAGAAACCATCAAAGGGATATTCATCATAACGAGGGGGTTTACACATGCGCAACAAGGAGATGCTGCTTATACCAGGACCTACGCCGGTGGCGGACGAAGTCTATGATGCATTGTCCTCGGAGACGAGGGCTCATACCGACCCGAGGTTCGTCGCCATCTACAAGAACGCCCTGTCGATGACGAGGAAGCTTTTCAACTGCGACGGGGAAGTCTTCGTCGTTGCCGGTTCCGGGACGCTGTCAATGGAGATGGCGGTGGTGAACACGGTAGCCCCGGGGGAGAAGCTGCTGGTGCTGAGCCACGGCTATTTCGGCGACAGGTTCATCCAGCTAGCGGAGGCATTCGGAATCAAGGTGGAGGCCATCAAGTCGAAGTGGGGAGAGCACGTTGACATGGCGGAAGTCGGTAGGAAGCTGGCCGAAGGCGGCTTCAAGGCCGTCACCGTCACCCACGTCGACACATCTACCGGGGTCGAGGCCGATCTGGAGAAGCTGGTGCCTGCCGTGAAGAAGAGCGGCGCGCTGTTCATACTCGACGGAGTCTGCGCTTCTGCCGCGATAGAGGAAGATATGGGGAAAGCCTATGCTGGCAACCCTGAATATAGGATAGACGTGGTGCTGACCGGAAGCCAGAAGGCGATAGGGGTGCCTCCCGGACTTGCCATAGTGGCTTTCGGCAAGAAGGCCCTCGCGGCGAGGGAGACCCTGGGCAGGGTGAACGCATACTACGCCGACATCAAGATGTGGGCGCCGATAATGGAGAATCCTTCCAAGTACTACGCCACGCCTGCGGTGAACATGATATATGCCTACGAGGCCGGGATGAAGGCGGTGTTCGCAGAAGGGCTGAAGGAAAGGTACGCAAGGCACAGGGCATATGGCAAGGCGGTAAGGACCGCGCTTTCGACATACGGGCTGAAGGCCCTCGCCCCTGACGCCATCGCGGCGCCTACGCTGACGACGGTGCTTCATGTCGAGGGTACCGACGATGCCGCGTTCAGGGCGGCTCTGGCCAAGAAGGGCATGATAGTGGCAGGCGCTTTGGCTTCGCTGGCAGGGAAGGCCTTCAGGATAGGGCATATGGGAAGCACCACGCCCGAGATGTTGGAGAAGGCCGTGCTATATATTGGAGAGGCGATGGAGGAGCTCGGCATGAAGGTCGACAAGAGGAACGCCGTCGACACCTTCAGGAAGACATATAAGGCATAACACGTCTAACATGGACAAGGCCGGGAGGGCAGGTCATTGGGCCGCCCTCCCGGCCTTATTGCTCCGACCGTCGCCTAGAAGCGGTAGCCAGCCGCCAATTTTATGAAGAACAGGCCTGGGACCTCGTACTGCGCCGGCAGGGTGGGTACAACGTAGAATTCGTACCCTGCCTCCAAAGCCAGCCTGAAGTTGCCCGGGGTGTATTCCATACCTGCGGAGGTGTGCATGTTGAACACGGGAACGGTGACCGCCAAGGCAGGCTCAGGCACCTTTAGGAACATCATCATCACGCCGGGCGCTACGTTGATATAGGGCTTGAACTGTGGACTTACATTGAAATAATACCTGAAGAGCCCATTTAGCCTCATCGAAAAGAATGCTTCAGGCAGCATGAGGTCCATTATCGAAAAGAGACCCAGGTCCGCTCCGAGTCCGAAGTTACCCAACCTTCTTTCGTACTCGACGCCGAAGAAGGTGAAGGAGAACGAGCCGAAAAGGCTAATCGTGTTGCTGCTTTCGGCCGCAGACGCAGCTGAGAGACAAAGGACGGTCACGATCACCAACGAAAGGATTATGAGCGCTCTTCTCATGTCCTCACCCCCTTTTTAACTCATGGCATTTTACGCTATTGTCATCACAGTCGGATAGTAATACATACCAATAGTTCATTCTTCGAATGGGGATGGATTCCTTCATGCGGAAAGGGTTGCCATATCCTAGAGGACATGTGCCTTATCCGCACCAGGCACTGGAGAGGAATAGAAAAGGGAGGCCGAAGCCTCCCTAATCCGATCTCTATCACGACCTTGCCTAGAAGCGATAACCCGCCGCGGCTTTTACGAAGAACAACCCGCTGGAAGCGGTCCCTGTGGGGGCTGCCATAGCCAGGAGCTCATATCCACCTTCGATCGCGAACCTTAAGTTACCTGGGGTATATTCGACACCCAGCGTCATTGGCATGTCGAACATCGCGAAACTGGTTGTTACATCTACTTCGGGTATGAAAACCATGAACGCGCCGGGAGCGAGGCTTACATATGGCTTGACCTGCGGGCTGAGGTCAAGGTAGTACCTCAGTATCGCATTTGTCCTCATTGCAAATGGATAAGCCGCATTCAGCATGTTACTCGGATTGATTAACATGTTGGCCTCAAAACCAAGTCCGAAGTTGCCGAGCCTTCTTTCATATTCCAGGCCTACAATCGTCGTTCCCCAGTTAGCGGTAAGGCTGATCGTGTTGTTCTTGGCCATCGAGACCGCAGACAGTGCCAATACCATTGACATAGCGAGTACTACCGTAAATAACTTCTTCATGCTGACCTCCTTAGATATTTTTGAGAATTGACTAAGTCTTAGCCAGAAGAACGGCAAATCGCCATTACAAAAGGCCTTTCTATACACCATTCGCCAATCTAACAGGTTATCCTCTCTAGTGTAGGATTGAATCATAAAAAAAGCAGGTATGGATCGATGCCATGCCTGCTTTGAAGCCTTGCCTATTCCTTACCTCTCGGATAGCTCTATCAAGACCCCGCCGGTCGCCTTGGGGTGGATGAACGCGATCTTCGCGCCTCCGGCCCCGTATCGTGGAACTTGGTCAATAAGAGGTATGCCCGCGGCCTTCAGGGCTTCTAGGGCCTTGGCGACGTCGTCCACCCTGAAAGCTATATGCTGGATGCCGCCTCTTCCTCCGTTCTTCTCGATGAACTTCGCTATGGGGCCCTCAGGGTCGGTTGATTCTAAAAGCTCCACCTCTGTGTCCCCGATGGGCAAAAAGCCCACCCTGACCTTCTGCTCGGCGACCTCTTCGACGCCGGCGAGCTTCATACCCATGGCTTCGTACATCTTGGCCCCTTCTTCGAGGTTGGTGACAGCGATGCCTATATGGTCCACCTTAAGAGCCTTCATCAAATTGCCCCCTTTTCGATTATCCTCTTGAAGATCCTCTCGGCCGCCTCGTAGGGCGTTAATAGCCTTCTCGATACGCAAACGTACAGCTCGCCTGCCAGCTCGCCGTCCTCGCCCTCGGAGCCCAACCTCTTCATCAGGCGGTCGGCCAGCATCCGCGTGACCACGAGCTCGGCATGCTTTGCCCTGCGCTTTTCCAATATCCCTGAATCTCTGAGCCAGCCATAATAATCGTCGATCTCCGCGACCAGCTCGGCCACGCCCTCGGAAGTCTCGGCATTGGTCATCAGCACCTTGGGCCTTCTGGGAAGCTCGTGCCCCAAATCCAGCGCATATTCCAGCTCCGCCTTGGTCCTGTCCGCGCCGGGCCTGTCCATCTTGTTGACAACGAACACGTCCCCGATCTCCATGATGCCCGCCTTGATGATCTGTATCTCGTCGCCCAAGCCCGGGACGTTCAGAAGCACCACTAAATCGGACAGGCTCGAGATCTCGATCTCCGATTGTCCGACGCCCACGGTCTCGACCAGGACGTAATCGTAACCGGCGGCGTCCAGCACGTCTACGGCGGCAGCGGTGCCCCTTGAGAGGCCACCGAGGTGTCCTCTGGTGCCCATGCTCCTGATGAAGACTCCCGGATCTGCGTTATGCCTTTGCATGCGGACCCTGTCTCCGAGGACGGCGCCTCCAGTGAAAGGGGAGGTGGGATCCACCGCTATCACGCCCACCCGGTTGCCGAGCTGCCTCAGCTTGGAGGCGAGCTTGTCGACGAGAGTGCTCTTGCCGCCCCCGGGAGGGCCGGTTATGCCTATCACCTTCGCCTTGCCGGTCCTGCCGTAGAACATGGAATAGGCCTCCTCGTAACCGGAGGCCTCGTTCTCAACCAACGATATCAGTCTTGAGACCGAGCGGACGTCTCCCGCGACCGCCCCGTCCACAAGATGCCTTACTTTTTCCGCGCGGTCAGATTGGGACATGTTACTTCCTCTTTATGTTCTCGCGTATGTACTCCGCGGTCTTGGTCGTGGGCGTGCCAGGTGTGAACACCGCCGCTACGCCCTTGGCTACGAGGCCTGGGATGTCCTCGTCGGGTATGACACCGCCGCCTACTACCAGTACGTCATCGGCGCCCTTCTCCTTGAGCAAATCGACTACCTTAGGGAACAGGTGGTTGTGCGCGCCGGAGAGTATTGAAAGCGCGACACAGTCCACGTCCTCTTGTATGGCGGCGGATACTATCTGCTCCGGCGTCTGCCTGAGCCCAGTGTAGATTACCTCCATGCCGGCGTCCCTGAGGGCCCTTGCAACTACCTTGGCTCCTCTGTCATGTCCGTCGAGGCCCGGTTTGGCCACCAGCACCCTGATCTTCCTGTCCATCTCCAAAGCCTCCTTACATGCCCGTCGGCTTGTACTCGCCGAACACATCGCGCATCACGTCGCAGATCTCGCCTAGCGTGGCGTACTGCTTCACGGCCGCAAGTATCGGCGGCATTAGGTTGTCCGTGCCCTTCGCCGCTGTCTCAAGGTCCTTCAGCGCCGCCTTGACGGCAGCGTTGTCCCTTCTTGCCTTTACTGCCTTTATCTTCTCGCACTGGGCCCTTCCTACGGCTTCATCCACCTTGAGCAGGCCCTTGGGGGCGGTTTCCTTGATCTGGAACTTGTTGAGCCCGACGACAGTCCTGTCACCGCTCTCTATCGACATCTGGTACTTGTAGGCGGAGTCTTCGATCTCGCGCTGTATGAAGCCCTGTTCTATGGCCCTGACAGCTCCTCCGATCTCATCGATCCTCTTGATGTAATCCGCCGCCTGCTCCTCGATCTTATCGCATAGTGATTCAAGGTAATAGCTGCCGGCCAGCGGGTCGACGGTGTCGCAGACGCCGCTTTCGTAGGCTATTATCTGCTGGGTCCTCAGGGCTATCCTCACCGAATCTTCCGTCGGAAGGGCGAGGGCCTCGTCCCTGGAGTTCGTATGCAGCGACTGCGTACCACCAAGCACTGCCGCGAGGGCCTGCAAGGTCACCCTGACGACGTTGTTGTCGGGCTGCTGTGCCGTAAGCGTGCAGCCGCCTGTCTGCGTATGGAACCTCAGCATCAGAGAACGCGGGTTCTTCGCGCCGAACCTGTCTTTCATGATCTTCGCCCACAGGCGCCTGGCGGCCCTGAACTTGGCTATCTCCTCGAGGAAGTCGTTGTGGCTGTTGAAGAAGAAGGAGAGCCTCGGAGCGAAATCGTCCACATCTAGCCCTGCTTTTATCGCCGCCTCGACGTATGCGATACCATCGGCAAGGGTAAAGGCCACTTCCTGCACCGCGGTAGAGCCCGCTTCGCGGATGTGGTATCCGGAGATGGAAATCGTGTTCCACTTCGGCACGTTATCCTTGCAGTATGCGAAGATGTCGGTGATCAGCCTCATCGAGGGCTGGGGAGGGTAGATGTAGGTGCCGCGCGCGGCGTATTCCTTCAAAAGGTCGTTCTGGATGGTGCCGTCGAGTTCTTTTGAAGACACGCCGTGTTTCTCGCCCACGGCGATGTACATCGCCAGGAGCACCGCAGCGGGGGCGTTGATCGTCATCGACGTCGAGACCTTGTCGAGCGGTATGCCGTCGAAAAGCGTCTCCATGTCCGCAAGGGAGTCTATCGCGACTCCTACCTTGCCTACCTCGCCGGCCGAGAGCTCGTTGTCAGAATCGTATCCTATCTGGGTGGGCAGGTCGAACGCCACTGAAAGTCCCGTCTGGCCGGATCCAAGAAGCATCTTGTAGCGCTTGTTGGATTCTTCCGCGGAGGCGAAGCCTGCATACTGCCTCATCGTCCAAAAACGGCCGCGGTACATAGTAGGCTGGACACCGCGCGTGAAGGGGAATTCACCGGGGAAACCTAACTGCTCCTCATAATCCTTGCCTTCCAGGTCGACGGGCGTGTAGAGCGGCTTTATCGGGATTCCGGAGCCTGACTCGAAGTTTTCACGCCTTTCCTTCCTCCTGGGGTCGGCGACCGATTTCTCGTACACTTCTTTGTACCATCTACCGGTCGTCTCCTTGATACGATCCTTCAATGTATACACCCCCATGCGTGCATTGTTTACACATGTATTCATTTTATCATAAAGCAGTACGTTTACCGTATTCTGCTAAGTACCTGACTAAGTACACGACGCATGGCAGGCTGGTCTTTTGGTTTAGGTGGCAAGGTGGGCGAAAAAGGCTGCCGAAGACGGCAGCCAGAACCAACGATTATTAGGCTAGGATTTCGTGTCAACCGGGGAATGCCTCATAACCAGCCTTCTCGATTGCCTCTATCAACTTTCCCAACTGCACTTTCGCGGGATCGAACGCGACGTCGACCTTCTTTAGGTCCAGGTCAACCTCGGCACTCTTGACTCCGGGCACCATGGATAGGGCCTTCCTTACGTTCATTACACAGTGCTGGCACTTCATACCCGGCACCATGATGGTATCCTTGATCACGACTTCAGCGGCCATTCTCAGACCTCCTTACGCTTACTTCGCCTGATAGAAGCCTCCTGGTCCGGCCAGGGGCCTCTTCCACCAAGAGGGCTCCGTATTCGTCCATGCCAAGGGCCGTCGCTTCGATAACCTCGCCCTGACCTATCACGTTGAGCTTCTTTCCTATCACGGTGCTCAGATCCTCGGCTCTTTCGAGTATGTTTTCGGCGCCCTCCTCGATATACAGATTATACAACCTCCGTATCCCGTCCAGCACCATGTCCAGCAGGACCGACCTGTCTGTCTTCCTGTGGCACAGGGCCTCCAAAGTGGCGGCCCTGTCCCTTATCTCCTCAGGCATAGGCTCCGAAGGCTCGTTCAAGTTTATGCCTATGCCTATCACGAGCCACTCCAGGCCCGAAGGCCCTATCCCTGATTCCGGGAGAATCCCGGATACCTTCGAACCTGCCACCTCCACATCGTTGGGCCACTTGATCTTTGCATCAAGGCCCGTGGCCATCTTTATGGCGTCGGCGACGGCCACCGCCGCCAGTATACCGAAGAATGGGGCCCTCTCCGGTTCCATATGTGGCCTTATCAGTATTGATACCCAAAGACCCCAGGGACCGCTCGAATACCAGGATCTGCCGAGCCTGCCCCTTCCCGAAGTCTGCCTGTCGGCGACGACCATGGCCCATTCGGGCGCTCCGGCCGCAGCCAGCCTCTTGAGCTCGGCGTTGGTCGAATCCGTCTCCTTTAGCCATATCACCTTGCCGGGCTTTTCCTGCCTCATGGTTTTATACCTTCACAGTGACGTTGTCTATGAGCCTTGTGCCGCCTATCCTTACTGCGAGGGCGATGAGCGCCTTGCCGTCGATCCTTTCTATCGGCTGGACCGTATCGTCGTCCACAACTTCGATATAGTCTATGGAAGCGTCGGGCACCTCAGACATGATTAGATCGCGCATGGCGGACTTTATCTTTCCCGCGTCACGCTCGCCGCCTGCCACCGATCTCTCTGCGAGCTTCAGCGAACGCGACAGCACCACCGCTCTTAAACGATCCTCCCGGCCTAGGTAGGCGTTCCTGCTGCTTATCGCAAGACCGTCCGCTTCGCGCACCGTGGGCACCGGCACGATCACTATGCCGAAGTTCAGGTCCTCGTTCATGCGTATCAGTACCCTCAGCTGCTGGGCATCCTTCATGCCGAAGTAAGCCCTGTGGGGCCTTACTATGTTGAACAGCTTGGTAACCACCGTGGCCACGCCCCTAAAATGCCCGGGCCTGGAAGCGCCGCACAGGTGATCGGTGAGCTTGCCGACATCTACGGAGGTCAGCGGTTCCCTTGGGTACATCTGCTTGGCTTCTGGGGCGAAGATATAATCCACACCCGCCTTCTCGGCGAGCTCCGCATCTGCCTTGAGCGTCCTCGGATACGCTTCGTAGTCCTCGTTGGGGCCGAACTGTATGGGATTCACGAATATGCTCATGATCACGACGCCGCACTCTTCCCGCGCCCTCCTGGCGAGCTCGATGTGCCCGCTGTGGAGCGCCCCCATGGTCGGGACCAGCCCGACGACCTTACCTTCGGCCCTTGCCCTCTCGGCTGTCGCCCTCATCTCTTCAATGTCGTGTACGATCCTCATGACTTATCAACCTCCATGGCGGCGCCTGTCCGGGCCGCCGTCAGTCTTTGCCTAGTTCCTTCTTAAGCTCCGCCTCCTCAAAGGGATTCATCCTGAAGCCGTTCTCCGCAGCAGGGAAGGAGCCATCTTTCACTTCCTTGGCATATTCTTCCACCGCCTTCAGAGCCTGGCTTCCGAGGTCGTTGAATATCTTCACGAACCTGGGCTTTGGCATGTCCGTCGAGCATAGGTTCAGCATGTCGTACGTCACGAGCACCTGCCCGTCGCAGCCGGCCCCGGCCCCGATTCCTATCGTGATGGCGCCGACCCTTGCGGTGACCTCGGCGGCCAGCTGCTCGGGAACCTTCTCTAAGACTATCGAGAAGGCTCCTGCCTCGTCGAGAGCCCTGGCGTCTTCAATCAGCTTCATCGCGGCTGACGCGGTCTTGCCCTGAAGCCCGTAGCCGCCCAGCGTGTTGACCGACTGGGGAGTGAGCCCTATGTGGCCTTGCACCGGTATCCCGATACTGACCAACCGTTTTACTAGGTGCGCTACGTCTGCGCCCCCTTCCAGCTTGACCGCGTGCGCTCCGGCCTCCTTAAGGAACCTTCCCGCGTTGCGTACGGCCTCGTCCTCTGACACCTGGTATGACATGAACGGCATGTCGGCCACGACGAGGGCTCTATGCACCGCCTTGGAAACGGCAGAAACGTGGTGGAGCATCGCGTCCATCGTCACCGGAACTGTGGAATCGTATCCCAGCATCACGTTGCCCACCGAATCCCCCACTAGTATGATATCGATCCCGGCCCTGTCGAGTATGGCCGCCATCGAGTGGTCGTAGGCGGTGAGAGACGTGACCTTCTCTCCTTTGGCCTTCATCTCCCTTAACGTATTCACGGTTACTTTCTTCGCCGGCTTATCGGTCGAATAGGACATCTTCGTACACCTCCATGGTTTTTCTTATCTCATCCAACCTTGACTTGTTCGTCCCGGCCTTCTCGGCTAGTTCCAGGTCCTTCTTAGCAAGCATCAGATATATCGGGACCATGCCGGGGCAGTGCTCGGCCATGGCTGCGAGGTTGCTCCTTACCGTCACGGCGTCGCCCCTTACGAACGGGCCGGTGAGGCCCATCTCAGGGCCCAGCTTCACGAAGGCCTCCACCGTGGCCGCGGAGAGCTTCGACAGGCCCTCCCTCGCGGCTTCCAGGTCCAGACCGCAAGCATGCATGCCCTCCGCCGCGGTGGCCACGAGCGCCATCAGCAGCGGGGAGGCCATTACTGCGCTGGCATGGTACAGCCCTTTCATGGAACTTTCTATGCGGTTGAACCTGCCTCCCATGGCATCGACGGCGCCTTTGGCCCTTTCGACCGCGTCCTCGTCGCCCTCAGCGCAGAACAAGGAACCGGGCAAGGTCCTTATTGCCATGTCGACGTCGGGGAACGTCTGGAGAGGATGCAGCGACGCCACAGATCCTCCCAGCCGCTTGAGAGGCATGAGCACCGAGGACGGCAGCGCGCCGCTCATGTGGTAGAAGCACCTGCCTTCGATGTCGGAGCCTTCCAGCTCCTTGGCCATTTTCGCCGCCACCGCGCCTATGACGGAATCTATGACGGTGAGGAACACCATGTCCGCCCCGAGGGCGGCCTCCCTTAGCGTCGCCACACTCTCGGCCCCACAGCCGAGGGCTATCCTGGCGGCCTTCTTGCTGTCGCGCGACCACAGCACGCTTACCTTGTAGCCCGCCTTGCACAGGCTGACTGCAAGGGCCGTGCCGACCCTTCCGCACCCTACGACCGCTATCCTCATATCCCTATCGGACATAGTAATCTCCAATCTCAGCCACTTTAGGCAAATAATAAGTCCGGGCACCATGCCCGGACCGATTCAAAATCGGCAGTCCTTCGGCATGGAGTACGGTTCACTGCATAACTGCATATCGGATACCGTCTCGCTTCAGACTTCGACCTTCGCTTATATATTCTATCTACCCTTGCCGAATCCTCCGGGGCTTCGCCTCAACTGAGAAGCAGGCTGACCTCGGCCTCTGCGTAGTCCGCCTCTCCTCCGACGGGCGGGGAGGGCTTTCTAACCCTCACGACGACCCTGTCGGGGCGGTAGACGTCCATCAGCTTCGATGCGATCTCGCGCGCCACGGTCTCTATGAGATTCCTCGCAGGGCCCTCTACGATCCCCTTCGCCAGGCCGAAGACCTCAGAATAGTCGATCGTCTTCTCCAGGTCGTCGCCTTCTGCCGCGGCCTTGATGTATATGTACAGGTCCACGTCGACGAAGTACTCCTGGCCTCGCGCCCTCTCCTCCGGGAGGCAGCCGTGGTAGCCGTAGAACCTCATCGATCTCAAGCTAACCCTGCCGCTTTCGAGCACCGTCATCACCAGCACCAGCTTCCTGTCAAAAGCCTAGCTACGCCGCTTAGTATCTCAGCGCGTCGGCGACCTTCGCCGCCTGGGCCGATTCTGCCACGTCATGCACCCGTACGATGTCGGCGCCCTTCATTATCGCAGCCGTCATCGCCGCAAGGCTTCCCGGCACCCGGGCCTTCGCGTCCTGTACGCCGGTGATGCGCCCTATGGTGCTCTTCCTCGAAAGACCTACTAATAAAGCATATCCCATGTTGGAGACCTCGCGCAACCTTGAGAGCAGTTCGATGTTCTGCGCCGCGTCCTTGGAGAAGCCAAAGCCGGGGTCAGCCACGAGGGACCCTTCCGGGACTCCGGCGGACGCCGCCAGCTCCATTCTCGCCGAAAGCTCTGCGATCACGTCCTTCACGACGTCGCCGTATTCCGTATGCAGCATCATGTCGCTCGGCGTGCCGCGCATGTGCATGACAACGAGCGCCGCTTTGGCCGACGCGCAAAGGCTTGCTATCCTGGGCCCGGCCGCAAGGCCGCTTACATCGTTTATCATGTGGGCCCCGGCCTCCAAGCAGGCGTCCACCACTTCCGGCTTCATGGTATCCACGGACACGACGGCATCCGAGTTGGCGATGAGGTGCCTTACTATCCCCAGCACCCTCCTGCGCTCCTCTTCGGCGGGAACGGGCGCCGAGCCGGGCCTTGTCGATTCTCCTCCGATGTCGATTATGTCGGCGCCTTCGGCCAGCATCCTCTCGGCGTGCGCGATCGCGTCCTTCTCGGTGAAATACGATCCGCCGTCCGAGAAAGAATCGGGGGTGGCGTTCAGTATGCCCATTATGTAGGTCCTTCCGCCCAGAGGCAAAGACTTGCCCCTGGCTGACAGCGTCTGCGAGAGGATGTGGCCCTCTGTGGCCGACTTGATCGCCGATGCCAGCCTTTTAAGGCCGAAGGGCTGCCTTTCCAGCTTCGCCGCAAGGGCCTGAAGCGACCTTGGGGAAGTGAGCAGGACGATGTCGGTCCTCTCGCCCCTGAGTGCGGCGACGTCCGCCGAGTAGGCCGCGTCTCCGCCTGTGGATATCGCCTCCTGCTTGATCAGAATCGCGGACCTTAGCGGGACTTTGTCCACCCTGATCGCCAAAGGCAGCCCCTTGGCCATCATGATCTCGAGGCCTGCCCTGCTGCATCCGGTCTGTTCGATGTTGCGCGCCGTCTCCAAGGCGTTCCTGTAGGCGACCAATCTTGCCGAATCGGACCAATGGGCGCTTTTTGGTGTATCCATGTCAGGCCTTCTTCGTTGACGGGATCTTCCTTGCGGCCTTCGCCACGGCCCAGGCGATGACGCTGTCGACCGCATGGTGGGCTATCGTGCCGAATATGAGTATCAGGACCACCGTCGCGACCGACGCGTCCGGGGCCGAGACCCCCGTGCCCTTGGTTAAAGGCAGCCCGAACACCATCGCCATGAAGAGTACGGCGACAGCCTCGAGGAACCCGTGCAAAGGGGCCGTGGCCGCTAAAACCGATACGTAACTGGCGCCCTTCTTGATCATCACGGCCCCCAGATACGCCCATATGGCATGCGTGGCCGCCCTTGCCATGATCATGAGGCCCAGGCTAGTGGCCCCGTACGACAGCAGGAACCCTATCGCCGTGCTGATTCCAACCATCGCGGCGACGGCGGGCGAGATCAGCATGGACAGCAGGACCGGCACATGGGATGCTATCGTCGCCGAGAAAGGCGGTATCAGGACCCTCAGCGTGGAACCGAACGTTACTGGGATCATTATCCCCAGGGCCGTCAACACCGCTCCGTATGCTATGTCCCTTGGTTTCATTAGAACACTCCCTTATCAGAGGCTACTTGTCAGCTTCTTTCCTTATACGCTTGTCAACCAATTCCAGGACCTGCCTTTTCAGGCCGACCCTGTCGTGGGTAATCGCCCAGACCATCTCCTCGGCCTTCTTGTCCAAAGCCTTGTCCTTGGCCATCTCCAGGTATGACTTCACCGCGAGGATCGCAGCTCCGGCCCCTGCGTCCATCATCATGGACGCGGTCCCGAGGTCCAGAGCCCCATCCGGTCCGATCGACTCTGCGGCCTTCCTCGCCAGGGACTGGCCGAAGTACGTCGCTTCCAACAGGGATATCGACGCGTCCACCGCGGCCGAGAGCCCCTCCTTAAGCGTTTCACCGTCGGCGGATCTCACCAGCTCGTCCGCCATGTCGAGCCTTTGCACGAGGTGGCTTATCTCGGTGCACAGGACCGATGCCTTCCCGGATATGTCATCCTTGTCCACGCCTTCGCAAAACGACTTCCCGACGGAGCGCGACAGCAGCGCCGCCCCGTACGATGCGGTCAAAGCCGCCGCTGCGGTGGGCGAGAAGCCCAGTTCAAGATCCTGCAGGGCTTCATACAGCTCGACGGCGGTCATCTCCATGAGGCTTTCCTCAGACATGCCCGATCATCTCCCGTCCTTGCCCTTCTTCCATACCAACGCCTCGAGTACCTGGTCCTCTCCCAAAGACGGCAGCATGAGCGATTCGGCTGCCGTGGCCATGAGGTATTTGAGCGGTATGATGCCTATCAGCTCACCTTCGGCGAGCTCCACGCCGTATCTCTTAGCTTCCGCGCGTATCGCCTCGATCGCCCTCAGAGGAGGGGTCACGTCGCAGTCCACCAGGTTCATGGACACCTGGGCCATCTTCTTCTCCTCTATCATGAACCCCAGCGCCTTCACGCCGGGCAGGCCGCCGTCCCTCTCCCTGATCGCCTTCGCGATCCTCCTTGCTATAGTGATGTCCTCGGTCTTGAGGTTGACGTTGTAGGCTACCAGGAACTTCCTGGCGCCGACCACGGTGGCGCCCGCGCTTTCATGCAACGACGGTCCGCCCACGTCGGGCCTTCTGTCCGGGTTTGTTAGCACCTCGGATGAGAGCCCCTCGAATTCGCCCTTCCTTATGTCGGCCAGGTTCTTCCTCTCGGGCCTTCTCGCCGCGCTCTCGTAATAGTAGACTGGAATGCCAAACCGCTCCCAGGCCAGCTCTCCCACAAGCCAGGCGAGCCTTGCGCAATAATCTATCGTAATCTTGCCGACCGGGACGAACGGGACCACATCCGTGGCGCCTATCCTAGGATGCTCGCCCTTGTGCACCCTGAGGTCGATCAGCTCCTTCGCCTTCGCCATCGCCGCAAGGGCTGCTTCCGCCACCGCGGCGGGGGGGCCCGCGATGGTCATGACGGTCCTGTTGTGGTCATGGTCTGACGTCACGTGCAGCAGGTTCGCGCCTTCCACGGACACGATCGAAGACGCTATCGCGTCAATCACTTCTTTACGGCGCCCTTCGCTGAAATTGGGCACGCACTCGACCATCGCGCCCTCCAGCCCGTTCGCCTTTTCGAACTCCTTCAGACGTCGGGAAATATCCTCCATGGTACACCTCCGCTAAATATGATACCAATTTCTACGCCTTAGGGCACATCCCTTCACTGATGGACAGGCATTATTTGAATATCGAAAGAAAAAGGCAGAATCATGTGCCTGGTAGGGGGCCATATGATTGTCTGCGCTCGCATGCTGGCGCCTTCCCGGTCGGATAAAAAAGCCGCGAGGCACGCCCGGCGATGACGGACCGTGCCTCGCATACCTGCTAACTGTACCGATCGTCTTCTTTTCGTCCTACTTGAAGATCTTTATCATGAGCACGATCGATATCCATATCACAATGATGACGCTGAAAACGCCAGCCATTCCCTTTACCATGATCGGGAAGGTCGATACCAATCCTTGTACGTCAAACATCCGAATCCCTCCTTAACGGGCTATCAGGCTCAGGATCATGCCGCCGGCTATGACCGACGCGATCTGGCCGGATACGTTTGCTCCCACTGCGTGCATGAGCAGGAAGTTCTGCTTGTCCTCGTCCTGGCCCATCTTGTGGACGACGCGGGCCGACATCGGGAACGCGCTTATCCCTGCCGCGCCTATCATGGGGTTTATCTTATTCTTCGAGAACAGATTGAGGAACTTGGCGAACATGACTCCGCCCACGGTGTCGAATATGAACGCGACGAGCCCGAGGGCCAGGATCATTATGGTCTCTCGGTTCACGAACAGATCGGCGCGCATCTTGGCGGCGACCGACAGCCCCAGCAGCAGGGTGATAAGGTTCGCGAGGGCGTTCTGTGCGGTCTGCGACAGCGCCGCGAGCACGCCGCATTCGCGTATCAGGTTGCCGAACATCAAGAAGCCGACCAAAGCGACTGAGCGCGGGGCTGCGATTCCGGCTATTACCGTGACCACTATCGGGAACAGGATCCTGACTGACTTGCTCACCGACGCCGGCTTGTATGGCATGCGGATAAGGCGCTCTTTCTTGGTCGTGATCATCTTGATGACGGGGGGCTGGACTATGGGGACCAGGGCCATGTAAGAGTAAGCGGCGACGATGATGGCCCCGACGTATTTACTCATGTAATAGTTGGCGACGAAGATAGAAGTCGGGCCGTCGGCGGCGCCTATTATGGCGATCGAGGCGGCGTTCCTGATGTCGAAGCCGAGCAGGACTGCCATGCCGAGGGTGAAGAATATACCGAACTGGGCTGCCGCTCCGAAGAGCAGCATCTTCGGGTTGGACAGCAGCGGGCCGAAGTCTATCATCGCCCCGATGCCGATGAACAAGAGCAGCGGGAACAGCTCGTTCGCTATGCCCACGTTATAGAGCAGATCGATGACGCCTTCCTCTAGCGTCCCTGCGTATGTCTGCATTAGCGCCCCGGAGAACGGAAGGTTTACCAGGATTGCGCCAAAGCCCATAGGAAGGAGAAGCGCCGGCTCCATTTCTTTTGCGATCGCAAGGTAGATCAAGATGGCCCCGATAGCCCACATGACGATCATCTGCCAGCTAATCGCCGTGAAGTTGTCCAAGATACTCATTGTTCTCATTCCTTTCGCCTGGCTTATTGTCTTAGCAAATACGCTCCTTCGTCCGGCTTCGCGCCGGCCTACATGTAGAAAAGGGTCGTGCAAGGTCAGAAAGTACAATCCGACAAGGCGGGTGGTTTCGGTTCAGCTACCGATGGATCATCATCCCTCTACAAAGCTTGTGTCCTGTGTAGTATCATGTTATTTGTCGGAAATTTGCCGACCTGCCGGATATGTTATTAGAACTAAGGGCATATGCCGCCGGCGCATGTTATGGAACTTACGCCGATTCCACCTCACGAGCCGCTCCGGCCCACCGTACCGAAGGCCTTTTCCTGCAAGAGTATACAGAAAGGTCCGGGAGTCATCCGCCCGGACCTTTCGCTATCGGCCTACTTCGGGCCGAACAGTGACAACAGGATCCCTGCCGCTATCGCCGAACCGATGACGCCGGCCACGTTTGGCCCCATGGCGTGCATGAGCAGGAAGTTCCTGGGATTGTCCTTCTGACCTACGACCTGTGACACCCTGGCGGCCATCGGGACAGCTGAAACTCCGGCGGAACCGATCAGTGGGTTGACCTTGCCGCCGGTTATCCAGTACATGAGCTTCCCCAGAAGGACCCCTCCCGCCGTGCCGCCGGCGAAAGCGAACAGGCCCATCAAGATGATCTTCAGGGTCTGTGCGGTCAGGAACCTTTCGGCCGATGCCGTCGCGCCGACAGTAGTACCCAGGAAGATGACTATGATGTTGTTGAGGTCGTTCTGCGATGTCTTGGAAAGCCTCTCGACGACTCCAGCCTCACGGAACAGGTTGCCCATCATAAGCGCCCCGACAAGGGCCGCAGCGGAGGGGACCAGCATGCCGACAGTTATCGTGGTGATGATGGGGAAGATTATCCTCTCGAACTTGGAGACGGGCCGTAGCTGCTCCATCACTACCATGCGCTCTTTTTTCGTCGTAAGGGCCCTCATGATCGGAGGTTGGATGATCGGGACGAGGGCCATGTATGAGTAGGCGGCTATCGCTATCGGTCCCAGAAGGTGGGGCGCAAGCTTCGTTGTCAGGTATATCGCCGTGGGCCCGTCGGCCCCTCCGATGATGCCTATGGACGACGCCTCCTGGGGGTTGAAGCCGAGGAGTATCGCTCCTATGAAGGTAAGGAATATCCCGAGCTGGGCGGCTCCTCCGAGCAGTATCGTCTTGGGGTTGGCGATCAGCGGGCCGAAGTCAGTCATGGCGCCCACGCCCATGAATACGAGCGGCGGATAGACACCGAGCTTGACCCCCTGATAGAGGTAATAGAGAAGTCCGCCCGGCTGGAACTGGCCGTTGATCTCCGTCGGACCGTCCATCAGCCCCGCCAGTGGCAGGTTGGCCAGTAGCATGCCGAAAGCTATCGGCAGCAGAAGCAGCGGCTCGAACTTCTTTACGATCGCAAGATAAAGAAGCACGCAGGCGATGAACAGCATCAAGGCCTGCTGCCATGTTATCGCGTAATATCCCGTGGTCTTCACGAAGTCTATGAAGGCCTGCATGGAATCGCCCCTTTCAGGTGTTTATCCGATAGTCACGAGCGGATCGTCCGTGTTCACCGAGGTATCCCTCGAAGTGTGCACCGCGGTCACTTTTCCGCTCATCCCGGCGAAGATCTCGTTCTCCATCTTCATCGCCTCGAGTATTACGACTATCGTATCGGGCCCTACCACGTCGCCGACATTGACCCTCACGTCCTTTATGACCCCGGGCATGGGGGAGGTTATCAGGCCTGCCCCGCCGGCTACGGGAGCCTTGGCCGCAGGAGCGGGCGCAGGGGCTGCCATGGGTGCCGGCGCGGGCGCGGGTGCCGCTTTGTGCTGGGGAGCAGGAGCCGTCGGATAGGTTGCGGTTCCGCCCAGTTCCTCTACTTCTACTTCGTAAAGACTGCCATTGACGTTGACTTTGAACTTTCTCAAGGGTACGACCTCCTAAAGCATAATTGATCGGGCGGATCTACAGCCTGCTGGCCATAAGGTCCCTGCGGCCTGCGAGGGCCCAAGTGTTTATCTTCGCGCCTAAGGGCCGTACGGCCGTTACTTGGCCGCTTATACCCTCGGACATGAGTATCGCCATGACGGCCGATATGGCCGCTATCTCTTCAACGCTGGTTCCTAAAGCCTGCTGCCTTGCGGTCTGCATGACGGGAAGGACGGGCTCCAGGACGGTCGCCGTTGCGCTTTCGACCATTGAGGGCGCCGTGTCCTGCACGATCTCTGCAGGGGCTGACGGCTTCCTGCCGCCGGCCTTGCTGAAGCCGGCGAGGCCCAGCATTATGAACATGAGGAATACGAGGCCCAGGAAAACTATGAGCATCCCCAAACCCGTCGTACTTAATCCCAATCCAATATTTTCCATATCCTATACCTCCGTCCGCCGCGTCATACGGGCAGGTTGCCGTGTTTCTTGGCAGGGCGGCTCTCGCGCTTGGAGGAGAGCATGTCGAGCACCTTGGCTATCTTCACGCGCGTCTCGGCAGGGTCGATGACATCATCGATGTAGCCCCTGGATGCGGCGACGTACGGGTTGGCGAAGGTGTCGCGGTACTCTTCGATCTTCTCCTTGCGCTTGGCGTTCTTGTCATCCGCCGCTTCGATCTCCCTGCGGAAGATGATGTTGGCAGCGCCGTCCGGCCCCATCACCGCGATCTCGGCGTTTGGCCATGCCGCCACGTAGTCGGCGCCCAAATCGCGGCTGCACATCGCAAGGTAGGCCCCGCCGTAGCTCTTCCTGACTATTATCGTTACCTTCGGCACGGTAGCCTCGGAATAGGCGTAGAGCATCTTGGCGCCGTGCCTTATGATGCCGCCGTATTCCTGGTTGGTGCCGGGCAGGAAACCCGGTACGTCGACCAGGTTCACTATGGGGAGGTTGAATGCGTCACAGAAGCGTATGAAGCGCGCCGCCTTGTCGGAGGCGTTGATGTCCAGACATCCTGCCAGAACCTTGGGCTGGTTGGCGATTATGCCTATGCTCTGGCCCGCGACCTTGGCGAAGCCGACCACTATGTTCATCGCGTATAGGGGCTGCACTTCGAGGAAATCGGCGTCGTCGACGAAGCCGTTTATGATGTCCCGGATGTCGTAGGCCTTGTTCGGCTCCGGCGGGACTATGGACTTGAGCTGCTCGACCGGCCCGACCGGCCTCATGTCCCCTAGTGGGGGCTCCTCGAGGTTGTTGGAGGGAAGGAAGGACAGAAGCTTCCTTATCATAAGGAAGGTCTCGTCCTCGTTCTCGCACATGAAATGCGCGACGCCGCTGGTCTGGTTATGGGTGAGGGCCCCGCCGAGCTGTTCGGCGCTGACATCCTCTCCCGTTACGGATTTGATCACCTGAGGGCCGGTTATGAACATGTTCGCGCCCTTGACCATGAACACGAAGTCGGTGAGGGCGGGGGAGTACACCGCGCCTCCGGCGCACGGTCCCATGATGACCGAGATCTGTGGTATGACGCCCGAAGAAACAACATTCCTGTAGAAGATCTGGCCGTAGCCCGAGAGCGCATCGACGCCTTCCTGGATCCTCGCGCCGCCGGAATCATTGATGCCTATGCAAGGAGCTCCGGTCTTAAGCGCCAGGTCCATGACCTTGCAGATCTTCTTCGCATGCATCTCGCCCAGGGAGCCTCCCATGGTCGTGAAGTCCTGCGCGTAGACGAACACCTGCCTGCCTTCGACCGTGCCGTGCCCGGTCACTACCCCTTCTCCGGGCAGGTCCTGCTTGTCCATGCCCAGGTCGGAGCAACGGTGCATTACGAACATGTCAAGCTCTTCGAAGCTGCCGGGGTCAAGAAACCTCTCCAGCCTCTCCCTTGCGGTAAGCTTGCCGTTCTCATGCTGTTTGGCGATCCTTTCGGGCCCGCCGCCTAGCCTGACCTTGTCACGCCTGGCGGAAAGGTCCTTGATGAGCTTGTTTTCCGACACGCGAAATCACCCCTGTATCATATAAGTCCTGGTATAATTAGTTTTTGGGCAACTATTCTCACAATTACCTATTATATCAGACGGATGTCAACAGTAGTATACGGAAGGTATATTCTATGCCTGCATGGAAAGGGCGAAGAAGGGCCCTATCGGGTATTATAGCTCGCATTTGAGATGAAAGTCACAATCTGTATGCACGATTCTATATACAATACAGGATTCAGATAATCGCCTCGGGCCGTAAACCAGGATGCATACGGCACACATATCTGCGCTTTAGCTGACAAGTCGGATTCGCATGATGATATAATAACTTAAATCCATCTACTTCGGAGGATACATGGAGAGAAGGAAGCTTGGCAGGACCGGCATCGAAGTCTCTAGGCTCTGTTTCGGCACACTCACTTTAAGGCAGTTGAATATCGGGCCCAAGGAGGGCGCGGACGTGATAGCTTGCGCCCTGGACATGGGCGTGGACTTCGTGGACACCGCCGAGGGCTATGCCACTTACGAGCACGTCCGTCTCGCGGCGAAGATGAGGCCCGGGTTCGTCGTGAACACGAAATCGCCCGCGAAGACCTATGCGGACATGGAGAAGTCCATCGAGAAGGCAAGGCGGGAGCTTGACATGGATACCATCGACAGCTTCCTGATGCACGGCTGCGGCGGCCCGAAGGACGGCATAGAAGACCGCAGGGGGGCTTTGGACTGCCTGCTCGAGGCCAAATCCGAAGGCAAGGTAAGGGCCGTTGGCATATCTAGCCACTTCGTCGCCGGCGCAAGGCAGGCGGGCGAATGCCCGGACATAGACGTATGCCATCCGCTTGTGAACATGCTCGGCAAGGGGCTTCCCGACGGTACTGCGCAAGACATGGACGATGCGTGCAGGCTCGCTTACGAAGCAGGCAAGGGGTTGTTCGGCATGAAGAGCCTCGCAGGCGGGCTGCTCATACCCAAGAGCGACGAGGCGTTCGCCTATGCGCTCTCGAGGCCGTACCTCGCTTCTATAGCGGTCGGCATGACGACAGTGGACGAGGTCAAGTACAACACGGCGCTCTTCCAAGGGCGGAGGGAAGATAATAAGACCCTCAAGCTCAAGCCCGAAGGCCTCAAGGTTTTCGTGCTCAAGGCGTGCGTGGGATGCGGAGACTGCGTGAAGGCCTGCCCCTCTGGCGCGATGGCGATAGTGGATGGCAGGGCCGTGGCGGATCCTCAGCTGTGCGTCGCTTGCGGATACTGCGGCTTTGCGTGTAAGAGGTTCTGCATAAGGCTGGTATAGCCATCAATTACAAGGATTTGTGGGGATATAGCATGGCAGGAGGCAAGAAGATAACGGACATGGAGGCCGTCGCCATCATCGCGGGCAACGGAATCGGTGGCGGTGTAATGGCAGTACCTTACCTGGCTTCGAAAGCGGGCCTGCTACCACTCCTTTTAATGTCGGTCGCGGCATTCGCCGCCGCGCTCATGATGCACCTCATGGTTCTAGAGGCATCCTTGAAGACACCAGGGCGGCAGGTGCTGTCGATCCTGGACAAGTACCTCTTCCGGGGAAGGAAATGGCTCATCTACCTTTTCTACGGGCTCATCTTCATCGGTACGCTGTCCAACCTGGCGGCATACGTCATCGGCGGCGCTTCCGTGAGCGCAGGGTGGGGACTTCCCGTCTGGGCGGGTGCGGCCGTTTTTTATGCGATTTGCGCCATGGTAGTGCTGCTTGGGATGAAGTCGATGGGCCTTGGTGAGAAGGCGGCCCTTCTGGGCATGGCAGGGATTACCGTCTACATGGCCATCGTCTCCTCGAACGGCTCCGTACAGGCGGTTACCGTGAGAGAAGACGCTGGCGCCTGGTTGGCGCTTTACGGGATGCTCATGTTCTGCCTGGGCTCGTACCTTGCAGTGCCCCAGGTAGTCTCGGGCCTTGCAGGGGACGGTAAGAGGGCCAGCAGGGCGGTCTTCTTTGGGCTGCTTATAAACCTTACAATTACTGTCGTCATCGCCGTCTCGGTGATGTACGTCAACGAACAGGCGACACAGGTTGCCATCGTGGGCTGGTCGAAGGCCGTAGGAGGAGTGTCCGGCTTCATCGGCTCGGCGTTCATATGGCTCGCGATGGCCACCAGCTTCTGGTCGGTGTCATATGCCATGAAGGACATCACCAAGGAACAGCTGGGCATAAGGAGCGACATCCAGGCCTGGCTGTGCTCGACGCTGCCGGCAGTCGTGATGCTCCTCTTCGGAAGTGAGTTCATCGAGCTGCTCAAGCTGGCAGGTGGTGCTACGGGGCTAGTCTTGGTCTTCACGCTCATACCCGCGTTCAGGAACTCAAGGCAGGACCGGGCCGCAGGATGGAGCATGGGGAAGCTGGGCTCGGTAGCATTCAGCCTGGCGGTGACTATAGCATACATTGTCATGGTGATCGGTTCGACCATACCAGTGGATTAGGTATCTGATTAAGCCAGGCGACCTTAAGGCCGGCCATGGTTTGGGGGGAAGGCGGATGAAAGACTACATCGAGCTGAGATCCGACACGACGACACATCCTACGGAGGAGATGAGGGAGGCCATGAGGTCGGCCCCGGTCGGAGACGACGTATTCGGGGAGGACCCTACGGTCAACGCGCTGGAAGCCCTGGCGGCTTCCAAGATGGGCAAGGAGGCCGCGCTGTTCGTTCCGTCCGGCACGATGGGGAACATAACCGCCCTGCTCACCCACTGTAAAAGGGGCGATGAGGTCATCTTGGAATCCGAGTGCCATATCTACTACTACGAAGTAGGGGGGCTCTCGGCCCTTGGCGGGATGGTACCCAGGCCCGTCAGAGGAGAGAACGGGCTCATGGAGCCCGATGACGTCGAGGCTTCGATAAGAAACGCCAACATCCACTACGCGTCGCCTGGGCTGATATGCGTAGAGAACACGCACAACAGAGGGGGCGGCACCGTATACGGCCTGGAAAGGTTGGCGGAGATAAAGGCCGTGGCCAACAGGCACGGCCTTCCGATGCACCTAGACGGCGCGAGGATATTCAACGCGGCCATAGCTCTGGGAACAGATGTCTCCCGGATAGCCTCCTATTTCGACAGCGTGCAGTTCTGCCTGTCCAAAGGGCTGTCTGCGCCGGTGGGTTCGGTATTGGCCGGAGGGAGGGACTACATCGCTCGTGCCAGGAAGTACAGGAAGATGCTCGGCGGTGGGATGAGACAGGCCGGCATCATCGCCGCGGCGGGCATAGTCGCGCTGGAGAAGATGGTCGACAGGCTGGCGGACGATCATGCCAACGCAAGGGCCCTGGCTCTGGGACTGTCAAGGATACCGGGGATAGAGCTGGACTTTTCGACCGTTGTGACGAACATCGTCGTATTCGACGTATCGAGGCTGGGCATAGGATCGGAGGCCTTCGCCGAACAGTTGTCCGCGGATGGCGTCAGGATGACCACCAGGCCCCCTCATAAGATCAGGGCCGTCACCAGCCGCATGTTCACTGCCGAGGAGATACCGACGGTGCTAGAGAAAACTGCAAAAATATGCACCAAGCACCTTGGCTAGGAGGATATAGTGGCATAGCCGGTTAATATCTAATAGATATGGGAATTATGATAACACCATAAGGAGGAGAACGACTTGCGTAGAATCATCGTGTTACTATCAGCAATCCTGATCCTAGGCACCATGGTAGGGGCGACCGTGGCGGCCCCGACGCCGGCACAGCCGATCTACATGACCACGAGCGGCCAAGGCCCTGACGGTATGATGCTGGACATCCTTCTCAACAAGGTCATGGGCGTGCCGGTCAAGTTCGACACGGTCCTTAAGGCGGAGAACTGCGCAGACATGAAGACCCTTATATTCGTGGTCGGCTACAGCGGCAAGGGGATGACCGCCGCCAGCATAAACGACGCTGCTGAAGAGGCGAGGGTCAAGGCGTTGACCAGCCTTGCCGTAAAGAACGACGTATATGTGATCATAGTACACATGGGAGGCACCACAAGGCGCGGAGCCAGCTCTGACAAGTTCACGGAGCTAGCCGCCGTAGGGGCCCATATGCTGATGGTCATACCGGACAGCAACAAGGACGGCTATTTCGACGCGATGGCCAAGGGGAAGGGCGCCGAGCTGGTGACCGTGGACGTACCGGACGGAGGTTCCGCGAGGACCCTCGTGGCACAGGCGCTCAAGGCCGTCCTTACGAAATAGCTAGGGGCAGTTGATTGGAGGAAATCCCGATGCGTAAGTTAAGATGCATCATAGCGGCGCTTTTGACGCTCATGGCCCTATCGTGCTTCATGGCCGGGGCCGCAGGCACCCTGCCGGAGCCCCTCATACACGACGAGAGGCCGGGGGTGGGCGTCACCCAGATGAGATGGCTTTCGGACTATTTCGAACCCATAGCCGGCACACCGGTGGATACCAAGGTCTACATCATGGACAGCGGTAAACCAGGTCCTACGGCCCTCGTTCTAGGAGGCACCCACGCTAACGAGATCTCCGGCATAATGGCCACCACGCTCATCATCGAAAGGGGAGTCGTGACAAAAGGGAGGCTCATCGTCCTCACCCATGCCAACAACGCAGCATCAGCCAACAAGGACACGAGGACTCCCATCGAATGGGTAACGCTGACGACGCCGAGCGGGGAAAGGAAGTTCAAGTACGGCGCCAGGGACACGAGAGCCGACTTCCAGGAGCCTGACCCGGAGAAGTACCAGCATTTCCCAACTGGTCAGGAACTGGCTGGCAACGAGGCTAGGAACCTTAACAGGAACTATCCCGGAAAGGCCGACGGGACCATTACCCAGAAGCTGGCATATGCGATAATGCAGCTCATCTCGGCGGAAGGCGTGACGATAGGGATGGACTTCCACGAAGCCGACCCGGGAGGAAGGCTGGAGTGGATGCTGGTCACGAATCCCAAGAACATCCAGATAGGCGCCATGGTGATGGTGTACATGGAGATGAACACCGGCTTCTCCCTGAAGACGCTGGAGCCCTCGTCTGACGTGAGGGGGCTCACGCACAGGGAGTGGGGCGACTACGTAAAAGACCTTGACCCTTACCTAATCGAGACGGGCAATCCCGGCATGGGCAAGAATTCGATGACGGCAGACGTGGTCAACGACGCATCCCGGCCCCTCGGATTAAGGGTAGCCGTAGCGCTCAACACCCTACTTTCCGTCTTCGATGCAGAAAGGGACATGCGAGGCGACGCACCCGTCCTGAAGGGCATGCCGAGCTTCAACGAGCTGGCCAAAGAAGGCGTCGGCAAGTTCCTAAGATAATAAGCGAAAGGTCTTCTATCACATTCTTGCGGAGCAATCCATACAATAGAAGGGAGGACTAAGTAGATGTACAGGCAGTTCAGAAGGGTCGCCATGATAGCAGTGCTGGTGGCTGCCCTGGCCATGTCATTCGTGACCGTAAGCGCCGCCACCCTGAACAAGGAAGTCAGGGGGCTGAACGGAATGGTCGCGGCGGCCAGCCCGTATGCGGCCGAAGCCGGAGTGGAGATCCTAAAGAAGGGCGGAAACGCAATCGACGCAGCCGTAGCGACAGCGTTCGCGATAGGCGTCTGCGAACCCAACGCGTCGGGCCTCGGAGGAGAGGGCTACGTGGTGGCCTACCTCACCAAGGAGAAGAAGGCCATATCGATCGACTACAGGTCTGCCGCACCCAAGCTCACGGCCGAGAAGTATTACGGAAAGACGTTCTCGGGAGTCAAGGGCTGGGACCTCGTTGCGACACCGGGCCTCGTGCTCGGGCTGTGCACGCTTCAGGAGAAATACGGCGTGCTTACGCTACCTGAAGTCATGTGGCCAGCGATCAGGCTGTGCGAGAAGGGCTTCAAGATCACCGCATACCTCGCCCAGTCGATCATGGACAGCCTAGCTGTCATTTCGGCGAACGCCGACCTATCTAAAGTTTACCTCGATCCGCTCGGCCTTCCCAAGGAAGAGGGCCAGATACTAACGAACCCCGACCTCGGCAAGTCCTTGAGGATCATCGCCACAAAGGGCGCCGACGCGTTCTACCACGGCGAGCTGGCCGATGCCATCGAAGCCGCTGCGATAGCGCAGGGCGGCCTGCTTAGGAAGTCGGACCTGGAAGCGTACAAGGTATATGAGAGGGAGCCCATGAGCGGTAGCTACAGGGGCAACCACTTCTACACCGCGCCTCCTCCGGTCGGCGGCATCATCCTGACAGAGGCTCTTTCAATAATGGAGAACTTCGACCTTTCGAAGAACCCGCACCTTGATTCCTACAACATCCACATAATGGCAGAATCCTTGAAGAGGTCGTTCGCGGACCACTACCAGTACTGCGCCGACCCCGCGTTCGTGGATGTGCCGCTCAAGCAGCTGCAGAACAAGGATTACACGAAGTTCCGTTCGTGGACGGTGGACCCCTCCAAGATGACACCACTTGAGGGAATCAAATATGGCGATCCTACCCAGTTCTCGGCTGTAACCGAATTCAAGGTGGCCGAGGCCGGTTATGAATCACCCAGCACGACGCATATCTCCGTGATGGACAAGGACCGCAACACGGTGGCGTTGACACAGACCCTCAGCAGCTTCTGGGGAGCCGGCGTGACAGTCCCAGGCACCGGCATCATCCTCAACAACGAGAACGCCAACTTCTCGAAGGCTCCGAACATCAACGACATAGCCCCCAACAAGAGGATGAGGACCACCATAGTGCCGACCATCATGGTCGACGAGAATGATATGCCGATACTTTCGATCGGCACCCCCGGCGCAGGACGCATAGCGCCTTCGCTGACCCAGATAATCCACGCCATAATAGACCAGCACTTGGGACTGCAGGAAGCGATCGAGGCTCCGCGCTTCTATGTAGTTAACTCCAGCATCACATTCGAGTACGAATCCCGCATGCCGGCCGCGACCCTCGAAGGCCTGAAGGCAAAGGGATACACGATCGATGCGAAGAACATGAAGGGCGAGTACGACCTCTACTTCGGAGGCGCCCAGGGCGTGTTCTTCGATGAGAAGACCAATGAGTTCGTAGGCGCCGCCGACCCCAGGAGAGACGGAGCCGCCAGGGGATTCTGATGAGGGCATGACCTCGTAAGATACAAGCAAGAAAGCCCGGGCACTAAGCCCGGGCTTTTTACATGCCGCCTATAGCCGATCGCCGTTCTTTGCGATTTTCTCAACCGAGGTCCTTCACATACCACCTGTAGATTCGGGTCATCTTGCCGCCGAGCCGCTCCAGCGCCCTTCGCGACTGGCGGTTCGTCTCCAGTATCACCGAAGCTTCCGCCTCCTTTAGCCCCAGCGCCTCGGCACTTTCCACAACCTTTGCGTAAAGGGCTGGTATCACGCTGGAGCCCTGGTACTCCTTCAGGCAGTACTGCATCATCAGCCTTGCGCGTTTGATTATGCTCTTGGCCCTTAGATAATGGAACCACCCGAAGGGGAAGATCTTACCTTTCATCTTTATAAGTACCTGGTTCCAGTCGGGCATGGCCACTACGAATGCCACTGTCCTGCCGGTGCTGGCATTCTTTGCCAGCCAGACGAGCTCCGGATACACCAGCTTCGATATAGGACCGGCCAGCTTCCTGAATTCCTCCCATCGGGGCATCTCGTTGTACCAATCCTCCGAGAAGACGGAGCTCATCACCGAGTACATGCCTTGCAGCTCTTCTTCCATCTTCGACATGTCCACCATGGACGATACGACGCCCGCCCTTTGGAAAGTTATCTCGGAAGCCCTCGCCAAGCTCTCCAGCGGGAGATCGGGCTTGGTTATCTTGTATCCGACATAATCAACCAGCTTGGCGAATCCCATACTTTCGATGGAATGCACGTACCAGCTCTTGTTGTATGAGTTGAGCAACACGGGAGGATCCTCGAAGCCCATCACCATCATGCCTATCCCGTCCTCGCCGTTCGTAGGGGACCACGGGCCGATTATCCTCTCCATCCCCTTCTCCTTAGCCCACTCGATGGCCTTGGAGACGACCAGCCTGAAGCTTTCGTTGTCTGCGGCTTCCAACAGGCTGAATGTAGCAGTGGGTATGCCCTGCTTCCGGCTCAAAGATTCATTTATCGCGACCAGTATCCGGGCCACCGGCCTGCCGTCCCGGTAGCACATCAAGAATGCATGCTCCGATCCTGACAGGAATGCGTTGTCCTTGCCTTTTAGCATCTCAGCCTGGTTCGAGATCAAGGGCGGCACCCAATTACTATCGCCTTCATATAGCTTGAAGGCCAGCTCTATGAACTCTCCTAGCCCCTCCTCGGATATTGCTTGCACGACAAGAGATCCTTTAGAGAACACTTCTGCACCTACCAAATCGTTATTTCACCGACCGGCCTGTCCGGACCATGATCTTGGCGGACCTGCGGGTCCGCCGGAGACGCCTTATAAATTTAACGTCTTTTTGTACCACCTGTATACCCTGAACAATTTTCCGCCGACATCCTCAACGGGCTTTCTGGAACGGGCGTTATCGTCCCTTATAGTCCCGGCCTCCCAGTACTCGTATCTGCCCTCCGCCACCTTCTCCCTCAGCTTGGCGTAGAGCACGGGAAGTATGCCCGAGCCTTGATATTCGGGGACGCAAAACTGCATGAGCACGCGCACGCCCTTGATGCGCCTCTTCGCGCCCAGCGCATGTATCCATCCGAAGGGCAAGACCCTCCCCTGTATCTTCTTGAGCACCTCGCTCCAGTTGGGCATCGCGGCCACGAATGCGACGGCGCTGCCGTCGGACTGCTTCCTGGCTATCAGGATGAGCTTGTCGTCGGCCATCTTCGCAAGCCTTTGCGCCTCAGGGAGGAACTGCTCCCAGGTGGGCGAAGGCAGGTCAGGGTTGTCACCGACGGATGCGAGCATGACGGCATGGATGTCCCTGAAGTCCTTTAAGAGGTCATTCCTGTTCAATGTGGACACGGTCGTCTTCGTCCTTTTGAAGGCTATGTCGAGCATCTTCTGGACCCTGTCGTCCCCGGTGGGGTACTTGACCAGCGTGTAAGACACGAAATCCACGAGCTTCGCATATCCGCGGCCTTCGAAAACATCCTTGTACCACGGTAGGTTATAGGATCCCATCAAAGAAGGAGGCCCTTCGAAGCCCTCTATGAGAAGGCCCTTGTCGTCGTCGGAATCCGTCGGAGACCACGGGCCCACGATGCCCGGAAGGCCCCTCATCCTGGCCCAGCCCTCCGCCGCGTCCAGTAGGTAGCCCAGCGTAATCGGATCGTTCGCCGCAGGCAACGATACATATGCGAGACCGGAGGCGTCCTTGCGCATGCCGTCGTACCTGCCGACGAGAAGCCTTCCCGAGGCCCTGCCGTCCTTGTAGGCGATGAAGAAGGCGTGCTCCGTGGCTGATATGAAGTGGCTGCCTCCCTTGAGGAGCCTTACCTGCTCCGCGATCAGAGGGGCCACCCAATTCCTGTCGTGCCGATACAGCTTGAAGGGCAGCAGCACGAACTCTACCACCGCCTCCGGCCCTAGTCTCCTGATCTCAATCGCGCTCATCTAGCATCTACCCTTCCTGTTGTCTGCGCGCTGCGGCCGATCTTGAAGCCCGCCGCGACGATAATTCCAAGAACGGTAAGCAGGGCCGGCACCACTGCCACCAGGACCTTCAGCGCGATCAGCGTGGCGTCGGTCTGCACAGCGGCACCGGCGTTATACCCCACGAGGTCCAGCACGGCGCCTATCATGAAGATTGCCAGCGCGGAGGAAGTCTTCTGGACGAATGTGACCACGCCGTTCCAGATGCCCTCGGAGGCCGAAACGCCTGAGGCTATGCCCGCGTCTATGGCCTCGGGCACTATAGCCACCGGCATTATATGCAGCGAGGATACGGCGAATCCGATCAGGAAGGCTATCACCGGAAGCAGTCCGGAGAGGAAATCCTTTGGCAGCAGAAGGACCATTATCATTACCGTGAACGACGCGAGGCCCACCATATAGGCGCGACGTTTGTCCAGCTTGCCCGACACATAATTCCAGAACGGCAGCGCTAGGGTGGCCACCACCATCATTATGCCCATCGCAAGCTCGAAGGAGCCCGCCATATTAAGGTAGTACTTGAAATAGTAGAGCATGACGGCCATCAGCAGCTTGATCGGCAGCCAGGCGAATATGTACATCAGTACGGCCTGCCTGAAGGGCCTGAACCTCAAGGATTCGACGAAGCTCCTGAAGAAGGGCGTGTCACCGGTCTTCATCGGCCTCTCCCTGCCGGCGAATATGACGAAGAATGGGAATACCATGATGGCCGCCCCTATTATCCACCCCATCACGAAGTAGCCCTGCTTCGGTTGGTCGAATATGTCCACCAGGATCTTGGGCAGCACGGTGGCCGGAAGCGAGAGCCCGATGTTGAAGATCATGCGCCACATGGCCAAGGACGTCCGCTCGTCATAATCGTTCGTAAGCTCCATGCCAAGGGTAGTATATGGCACCATATAGGACGTTATGACGAAGATGTACGCCATGTAGAAGGCCGTGTAATAGGCGAATGTGGCCCATTGCCCCAGGGCCGACCCGGGCGAGCTCCATATGAGGGCGAACGTGATCCCCAGAGGTATGGCGGACCCTAAGATCCATACCCTGCGCCTGCCGAATCTGTTGTGGCTCCTGTCCGACAGCCAGCCCACGAAAGGGTCGGTGACGGCGTCCCAGATATTGCCTATCATCACGACCGCGCCGGCCAGAGCGGGCGCAAGTCCGATGACGTCGGTCAGGAAGAACAGGAAGAAGAAGCCTATCGTGGTGTTGGCCAATGTAGCCGAGCTTTCTCCGGCGCCGTAGCATATCCTCTGCAAGGTGGTCAGCTGAGCCTTTCCTTTGGATACAGACATCTGCGCCTCCTGATGGAAGGGTTACCCCCTATGCTCCATACGATGATTATACAAGTTGTGAGGCCTGAATGGCTCGCGGCCAAAATGCGTCATTCGCTAACAAGGCATGCTATCAGACCTTCTTGCTGTACCATCGGTACGTCCTGTACTGCTTTCCTCCTATGGCCTCGATCGGCCTTCTGGAGCTGAAGTTGTCATCCTTTATTATCCCCGCTTCGCCGTAGGCGTAGCCCGCCTTCACGGCCTCTTCGAATATCTTCCAGTAGAGTACGGCCATTATGCCCGAGCCCCTGTACTCGGGCACGCAGAACTGCATGAGCGCCCTCATGCCCTTGATCTTGCGCTTCGCGCCGAGCACATGCACCCAGCCGAAGGGCAGGAGCCTGCCTCTCATCTTCTTCAGGACCTCGCTCCAGTTGGGCATGCACACCACGAAGGCCACGGGCTTCTTGTCCTCTTTCTTCCTCGCGATGAGTATAAGCCTTTCATCGGCCAGCTTCGCAAGCTGCCGCGCCTCGTTCATGAACTGCTCCCAGGTCGGGTCGGGAAGGAGCGGATCGTCTGCGGAGCAGGCCTTCAGTATCTCGAACATGGCCTTGGCGTCCTCGTCCATGTGCTTTATGTCCACGTGGCTGATCTCCGCTTTGCTTCTTAGCAGGGCTAGCTCTAGCGCCCTTGCGATCCTTGGCTCTATCTCGGCCTTGCCGGTAAGAAGGAAGGTGCACAGGTCCATCTCCTTGCCGTATCCGAGCTTGTCCATCGCATCTGGGTACCACCTCTGGTTATAGGTGCCCATCAAGGTGGGGGGCCCGTCGAAGCCGTCTATGAGGAAGCACCTGTCGTCCTCTCCGTCCGTGGGCGACCAGGGTCCGATGAGCTTGCCCAGCCCCCTCGAGGAAGCCCAGTCCTCGGCGGCGTCGAGGATGGCCTTCAGGGCGCCCTCGTTCGTCGCTTCCGGCAGGGAGAAATAGCAGCATCCGGCAAGCTCAGGTTTCATGCCCGCGTAGCGGCCCACCAGGATCCTGGCGCATGGGCGCTCACCTTCGTATGCCATCAGGAAAGCATGCTCGGATCCCGATATGAACTTGCTTCCTCCCCTTAGGCTCTTCAACTGGTCGGCTATTAGCGGCGCGACCCAGTTCGGATCCTTGCGGTAGATGCTGAACGGGAGCATGACGAATTCCCTCAGCCCCGCCTGCGGTATCTTCCTTACCGTCAGTACGCTCATCCTATCTTCTCCTCTATCCTCTTGGCCTCCGACCTGTCTATGCTGAAACCCCTAGCAACCATTACGCCCGCCAATGAAAGCGCCGCCGGGGCGATGCACACGAGGAACAGTATCGCCGCTATAGCCGAGGGTTTCTGGGCTTCTACGCCCGGCACGTAGCCCGCAAGGTCGAGTATCACTCCCATGGCGAACGCCGCGATGGCCGCGGATATCTTATGGGCGAAAGTGATGACCCCGTTCCAGATGCCCTCCGAAGCGGCAAGGCCCTCGGCGATTCCGGCGTCTATCGCCTCTGGCACGATCGCGACCGGCATGATATGTAGGGCCGATATGCCAAGGCCCATCACCACCGAGAAGGGTATCAATAGCCCAAGGACGGCTCCCTTAGGAAGCAACAGCACCAGAAGAAGGACGGCGCACGTGGTGAGCCCTATGATGTAAGCACGTTTCTTGTCGAGCTTCCTCGAGACGGCGTCCCATAGGAAAAGCGACGCCACGCTGGCCACCATCATCAGCGCCATCGAGATCTCGAACGAGCCGGGGCTCAACAGATAGTAGTTGAAGTAGTATATTATCGAGGCCATCAGAAGCCTGAGCGGCAGCATGGCATAGATGTACATCATCAGCGCCTTGCGGAAGGGCGGGAAGCCGAAGGAGCTCTTGAGACTGTCCATGAAGCGCGGTGTTTCCTCCCGTGGGCGCCGTTCCTTTCCGGCGAAGACCACGAGCGCCGCCAAAGGCAGCATGCATGCGCCCAGTATCCAGCCCATGGCCATGAAGCCGCTCCTTTCGTCGGGCAGCGCGTCTACTAGCAGCTTCGGCAGCAAGGTAGCCGGCAGGGCGAGGCCTATGCTGAACACCATGCGCCACATCGCCAGCTGGTTCCTCTCGTCATAATCCGACGTGAGCTCCATCGCGAGCGTCGTGTACGGCACCATGTAGGAGGTGATCATGAAGATGAAGACCATGAAGGCGGCGGTGGCATATAGGAACGCTCCGAGCTGGCCCGAACCGGAAGGGACGGTCCAGATGAAGGCGAAAGAGGCCGCGAACGGGATCGTCGAGCCCAGTATCCAGATCCTCCTCCTACCGAACCTGTTGTCGCTCCTGTCGGACAGCCAACCGACGAAAGGGTCGGTGACCGCATCCCATACGTTGCCCAAAAGGACGACGGACCCCGCCAAGGAGGGCCTTATGCCTACGATGTCGGTGAGGAAATAAAGGTAGAACATGCCGACCGCGGTGGTCGCGAAGGTGGACGCACCCTCCCCGCAGCCGTAGAAGAATTTCTGCAGTCCTGTCATCCTGCCGTTGCCTGATGTCTTCTCCATCAGCATCATTCCATTTCCTAAATAATGGCAAGCATAAAAAATGAAGTGCAGGAACATCCTATTAATCTAGTATAGCTGCACCTAAGATGCGCGGTCAAACTGATATGGCATGCGGGCAGGGATGACCGAAACCACGCACGCCATTTCGTGCTCTCGCCCATTAATGATTTATCTGTCCGGAATTCTGCCGAACTCGTGCCGTACTTTCACTCAGCGCGCTGTCCGGCCCCATCGATGAGCCAGGCTTCCAGATCCTTGCATAGATCATGGTAAAGCACCTGGTGGGCGGACTGGATCTGGGCAGTCGAGCGCCCTTGGGCGAGAAGTGAGACGTCGCAGTACTTCGAAAGGGTGGAGGTATCAGGTCCCATTAGGCCTATCACAGCCATGCCCTTGGCCTTGGCCGTGATGGCCGCGTTTATCACGTTTTCGGATTCTCCCGAAGTAGATATGCACAATAGTACATCACCGGCAAAACCCAGGGCCATGACCTGCTGTGCGAAGATCGCACCCGGGCCGATGTCGTTGGATATGGCGCTCATCACGGCGCCGTCGGCCGCCAGCGAGATGGCCGGAAGGCCCGCCTCGAGGAGCCCTGCGAGCTTCTTGCCGCGCTCTTCGCCGGCGAGGATCAAAGACGATACGGCGACCTTGTCCAGCGTGCGTTTGCCCTCGAATGATTTGACCAGCTCGCCGGCTATATGGGAGGAATCGGCCGCGCTGCCGCCGTTGCCGCAGACGAGCAGCTTCCCTCCGGAAGAGAACGCGCCTGCGATCAGAGACAGGGCGCCCATGTACTCACTAGTGCGTCCTTGCGACACAGAAGCAGCACTCCCTTCATCCACTGTCATCAGTTGGCTTCGCAATCCTCATGTGCCCACTTACGAGCACAACGGATGCGCCACGTCCATAGGGAAGCCGACGCACACTCTTTCGTCCACTCCGAAGATGCCGTGTTCCGCAGGGCTTGCGACTACGGAAAGAAGTAGCGCGCCTTCCACCTCGACGTCGTACTCCGCCATCGAGCCCATGTACAGCGCCCTGCTTACCCTGCCTTCGAAGCATGCCATTGACTGGTCCTCTTCTAAAGACCGCCAAAGCCTTACCGTCTCGGGCCTTACTACGAGCTCCATATGGCCCTCCGCCTTCAAACCGACCTTGGACCTGTCGATGCCTACCTTGCGGCCCAATACGTCGAGTATGGCCTTGCCGTCGGAGAAGCCCAGCAACTTCGCCGGGAGGAAGTTCGCCCTTCCTACGAATTCGGCCACGAACCTGTCCACGGGGGTGTCATAGATGTCCTTAGGGCTGCCAACCTGGGCTATCCGGCCCTCGTTCATTATGACGATGCGGTCGGACAGGGCCATGGCCTCCGCTTGGTCGTGCGTGACATAGATGCTCGTTATCCCGAGGCTCTGCTGTATCCTCCTTATCTCCGATCTCATCTGCTCTCTCAGCTTGGCGTCGAGGTTCGACAACGGTTCGTCGAAAAGCAGCACGTCAGGCTCGTTCACTATCGCCCTGGCCAGCGCGACGCGCTGCTGCTGGCCTCCGGAAAGCTGTTCGGGCGATCTTCTCGCCATCTCCGCAAGGCCAACGAGCCCGAGCATCCTGCCGACCTTGTCCTCTACTTCCGCCTGGGGCAGTTTCCTTATCCTTAGGCCGAAAGCCACGTTCTCGAAGACGGAAAGGTGGGGGAATATCGCATAGCTCTGGAAGACCATGGCCGTGTTGCGCTTGTTCGGCGGCACATCGGTCACGTCCTTGCCTCCGATCATAACCTTGCCAGAATCCGGCATCTCGAAGCCCGCCACTATCCTTAACGTGGTCGTCTTCCCGCAGCCCGAGGGGCCGAGCAGGGTCACCATCTCGCCTTCCTCTATCACCAAGCTCACGTCGTTCACCGCTATGACGGAGCTTAACTCCCCTTCGGGGCTCCTGAACCTCTTCGTGACGTTCATCAGCTCAACGCTCATCTAAAACCACCGCCTTGGAATCTTGCTTGGTATCTTATGCCCAGCAGCTTATCCACTATCACCCGTATCACGGCCATGGCCACGACGATTATCCCTATCAGCACTACGCTGAACGCCGCCGCCGCGCCCAGCCTTCCAGAATTGACCTGGTTGAGGATCTGGACGGTCATCAAGTTCCAATCGGCAGATACCAAGAACACCGCAGCGGATATCGCCGTCATCGCCCTTACGAACGCGAAGACGAGCGCGGAGAAGAACGCAGGAGCGATTAGAGGAAGGGTGACCTTCGCGAAGGTCCTTTCCGTACCAGCGCCAAGGTTAGCCGCCGCCTCCTCGATGGAAGAATCCACCTGCCTTAGAGTTGCCACACCGGCCTGAATGCCTACGGGGAAGTACCTGAACACGAAATTGAGGACCAGTATCGCAAGGGTCCCCGTCAGCAGGAAGGGCTTCCTGTTGAACGCCAGTATGTAGCCGATGCCCACGACGGTGCCCGGCAGGGCGAAGCTCAGCATCGATACGAAGTCCATGGCCTTCTTGCCCGGGAAGCTCTTCCTTACCACCAGGAATGCTATCGCCATCCCCAGAAGGCCCGATATAGGGGTCGATATGCCGGCTATGAGAAGCGTGTCCAGTATGGCTTCCTTGCCGACGCCCCATACGTACTCGAAGTTGCGGAGGGTGAACGACGGATCGATGCCCCATAGCTTCGCGAACGCGCCTGCCACGATCACCCCGTAGAAGAGGATCACCACGCCCGCGACGAATACGCAAAGGCCGAACAGGACCCATTTCATGCCCCTGCTCACACTCTTTATTGAAGTGCTGGTGGGCTTACCTGTGACAGTTACGTACTTCCTCTTCTCGACCCAGTATTTCTGCAGCAGGAAGGCCGTTATCGAAGGTATGAGAAGGACGACGGAAAGGGCTGCCCCTCCGGGGAGGTCGTACATGCCCGTTATCTGAAGATAGGCCTGGACCGACAGCGTAGGGTAGTTGCTCCCGGCCAAGACCAGCGGATTTCCGAAATCGGCGAGGGATTCTATGAATATGACGAGAAGAGCGCTCGCGATGCCCGGAAGGGCGAGAGGCAGCGTTACCTTACCGAACACCTGAAGCCTGGACGAGCCCAGGTCGAGGGCTGCGTCTTCGAGAGTGGGGCTTATGGATTCAAGCACGCCCTTTAAAGTGAGGTAGGCGACGGGGAAGAACGTTACCACCTGGGCGAACAACAACCCCTTGAAACCGTATATCGGGTAGTTGTATATGCCAAGCAGCTTGGAGGTTATGAGTCCGTTCGAACCGAAGAGCAGCAGCACCGACACCGCGCCCAAGAAGGGAGGGGACACTATCGGCACTATTGCCATGAAGTTGAAGAACCCTTTGAAAGGGATGTCCGTCCTCGTCACGGCATAGGCGAAAAGGAAGCCTACGGCGCAGCTGAGCAGCGCAGCGGCCGCCCCCATCGACAGGCTGTTGTAAAGCGAGGACCTGACGTACGAGCTGGAAAGCAACGTCCGGTACACCTGCAGTCCCGGATGGTCGACCGATGTGAAGCTCTTTATGAGCACCATAACTATCGGATAGATTATGAAAAGCGCAAGCAGCGCGAAAATGACGAGTATGGAAGCTAGCAGCACGGGCTCCTTGGCGAGCCTGGACAGACGCCTTACGAAACGCCGCAAAGGCGTACTTTCGAATGTCATGGTCCCGGTAGATTCCATGAGGCCTCCTAGGAGTTCGGCTCATCCGGCCCGGCCCCCGTAAGAGGGCCGGGCCGGATGATCTACCCTCTTACTTGCTTTGCAGCACCTCGGCTATCCATTTGTTGACTATGCGGGTCTTCTCGCCCGCAGCCCAGACAGTGTCGACTTCGACGGTGTTGATGTCGTTGAAAGCTGGCATGCCGGCCGCGAGCTTCGCATTGGGATGTATGGGATAGAAATAGGTCTTGGATGACGCGATCACGTTCTGTCCCTCGAGCGAGATGAGCCAGTCGACGAGCGCCTTGGCGCCGTCCAGGTTCTTCGCTCCTTTAAGGATGGAAACGGCCGGAGCCTCATATGTCACGCCTTCGGATGGGAATACCAGCGCAACCGGGTAACCGTCGTCCATCGCCTTCAATATCGCAGGTGTGAACTGTATACCAACGGCCGTCTGGCCGATGGCCAGGTTCTGGGAAGGGGCAGTGCCGCTCTGGGTGTAGAGCTGTACGTTGGCGTGCAGTTTCTTGAGATACGCGAAGGCAGCGTCCTCTCCCCACATCTTCACGAAGCCGATGACCATGTTGTAGCCGGTGCCCGAAGTCTGCGGGCTGGGATACTGGATCTGTCCTTTGAACTCGGGTTTCAGCAGATCCTGCCACGTCTTCGGAAGGTCGGCCTTCACCCTGCTGAGGAAGTCAGTGCGCACTCCGACTCCCATCGGGTTCATGTAGAAGCATGTCCAATAACCTGCGGAGTCCTTGAACTGCTTCTTGAGAATGGCCGCGTTCGGGGAGACGTACGGTTGCGTGAGCCCGCGGTCCTTGACGGTCACATGGTTCTCGCTTGGGGCTCCCATCCATATGTCGGCCTGCGGATTGTCCTTCTCCGCCTCGATCCTGGCTATGGCCGGCCCGGACGACAGGAACACCATCTTATAAGGTATCCCGGTGGATTTGGTGAAAGCATCCAGGATCTTCTTGGCGTTCTCCTCATCCACGCTCGAATACACCGTGATTGCGGCGGGAGCGCTAAGCGTAACCGCAGCAAACGTGGGCAACATGAGCGCGATAAGCATCACTATCAGCACGATCCTCTTCAAGAGAACTCCTCCTTTATAGAAAAATGGATATGCATAGATTGATATTCTACATTGTTATGTACGTACCTTCACACCTCCATTCCGACTGGGCCTCAGGAAGGTACTCCGACACATCCCTCGAATTATGCTACTATGTAGCAAGCTCATCAGCATGGAGGCCATATGGAAGCACTTGTGGGCTATACCGGTTTCGTCGGGTCAAACCTGGCTTCTGAGCACGGCTTCGACGCGCTGTTCAATTCCTCCAATATCGGTGAGGCGTACGGCCTTAAGCCTGACTTGCTGATATATGCAGGAGTGCGCTCAGAGAAGTTCGTGGCCGACAAGTTTCCCGAGAAGGACTATGAGGGCATCAAAGCGGCCATGCAGAACATCGAAAAGATCGCGCCACGCAAGCTCGTCCTGATATCGACGGTGGACGTCTATGGTTCTCCCAGGGGTGCCGATGAGCTGACGCCGATTGAAACCGAAGGGCTGAAGCCGTACGGCCTTAATAGGTTAAGGCTAGAGAGGTGGGCCGAGGAGAACGTAAAGGACTGCACGATAGTCAGGCTTCCGGGGCTTTACGGCCTTAACCTGAAGAAGAACTTCATTTTCGACATGATCAACAGGATACCGTCCATGCTCACGGGGAAGAAGCTTGGCGAACTAGACTCGAAGTGCCCCGGGATAGGCAAGTCGTATAAGCTGGATAAAGATGGATTCTACAGGCTGGCCGAACTTGGGGCCGAGGACAGGCGAGATTTGCTCGGGATGTTCAGGAAGGCCGGCTTCACTTCCGTACAGTTCACCGATTCAAGGGCCGTCTTCCAGTTCTACAACCTGGCGTTCCTATGGAAGCATATAGAGCATGCTCTGGATGAAGACATAAGGCTCTTGAACCTGGTGACGGATCCTGTCGGTGCAGGCGCCCTTTACGAGCACATTTTCAACGAGCGTTTCGAAAACGAGCTCATTGGGGAGCCGCCGCACTATGATCTCAAGACGGTCCATTACGATGCCTTCGGGGGTAGCGCCGGCTACATGTTCGACAGCGGTTTCGTGATTGACGACGTGAGGAAGTTCGTAAGGGAGGCAATGGGGCAATGAGGCTCTCCATATCGAACATAGCATGGGATAAGGAGCATGATGCCGTAGTCTACGAGGCGATGAGAGACCTCGGATACGAAGGGCTCGAGATAGCGCCCACGCGACTATTCCCTGAAGCGGCGTATGAGCACGGTGAGGATGTCGGCGCACTGGCGGGGTTCCTAAGGACGGCCTACGGCATTACCATATGTTCCATGCAGTCCATATGGTACGGAAGGCAGGAGAGGCTGTTCGGGACCCAGGCCGAAAGGGACGCCCTATATGGTTATACGAAAATCGCCCTCGAGTTCGCCAAGTCCGCCGGGTGTAGGAACCTCGTGTTCGGCAACCCCAAGAACAGGTGCATCGGCAAGGACGGGGATATAAAGGATGCCATAAGTTTCTTCAGGGGGCTGGGGGAGCTGGCTAAGCAGTACGGGGCCGTCATCGCGGTAGAGCCGAATCCCGTGATCTACGGGACAGACTTCCTCAACACAACAGAAGATACCGCAGGCTTCGTAAGGGATGTGGGCATCGATGGCATAAGGCTCAACCTCGACTTCGGCACCATCGTATTCGAGGACGAAGGTTTGGGGCAGGTAGCGAAGAATATGGACATAGTCAGCCATGTCCATATAAGCGAACCCGGCCTTGCGGCTGTCTCGAGGAGGTATTCCCATGAGGAGCTGGCAGAGCTCCTTATGAAGTCAGGTTATGGCGGATATGTCTCGATAGAGATGAGACGGCAAGAAAGCGTCAAGGACGTCATAGATACGATGGAGTACGTCAAGCGGATATTCGGATGAGACGGCGGCCCGGTAAAGAGGTGGCGTGAAGGCATGCAACCAGACAAGAAGATCCGCTCATACGACAAGATAGTCATAGGCGCCGGGCTCTACGGGCTCTACGCCGCGCTGAAGTGCGGGAGGATGAGGCAGAAGGTGCTGGTGCTGGAATATGACGATGGTCCTTTCAAGAGGGCCACCTACATCAACCAAGCCAGGATCCACATGGGATACCACTATCCCAGGTCTTACGCTACGGCGATCAAATCGGCCGGCTACTTCGAGCGCTTCTGCAAGGAGTTCGATTTCTGCATACACTCCGGCTTCAAGCAGGTATACGCCACGGCAACCAACTTCTCATGGACCAACGCGGCCCAGTTCAGGAGGTTCTGCGCCGCGGCCGGCATAATGTGCGAGGACGTCGACCCGAATAGGTACTTCAACGATGGCATGTGCGACGGCGTGTTCCTCACCCAGGAATACACATATGATGCGATCGTCCTAAAGGAGAGCATGCTGGAATGGATCTCGAAGGTGCCATCGGTGGAGATTGTCTACGGAGCGAGGATAGCCTCCATAAGGAAGGCGGACGAGCACTTCGAGCTCGACGTCGCCAATGAAGGCACCGTTGCGTCGGATTTCGTGCTGAACGCGACCTATGCGTCGACCAACCAGCTCATCAGCAGGATGGGTTACGAGCCGTTCAAAATCAAGTATGAGCTGTGCGAGATGATACTCTGCAGCGCGGCAGGTAAGCTGAACGACGTCGGGATAACGGTCATGGACGGGCCCTTCTTCTCAATAATGCCGTTTGGCATGACCGGGATACACTCGCTCACGTCGGTCACGTTCACACCGCACAAGACGAGCTTCGAGACACTGCCGACGTTCGACTGCCAGAAGAAGAGCCTGGGCACCTGTTCGCCGGAACAGCTCGGCAACTGCAATGAGTGCCCTTCGAGGCCGGAGACGGCCTGGGAGTACATGTCACATATGGCTAGGAAGTTCATGAAGCCTGAGTACAGCTTCGATTATATAAGCTCCATGTTCTCGATGAAGCCGATACTGAAGGCGTCCGAGATAGACGATTCGAGGCCGACCGTCATCAGGCGGCATTCGGTCAATCCGACTTTTATAAGCGTGCTCTCGGGCAAGATCAACACAGTCTATGATTTGGATGAGGTGCTGACCATATGATAAGGGACAGGGAGAAGAACTTCGTTTCCGCTATCGTGTACGTCAGGAACAACCAGGAGCAGATAAAGGGCTTCCTCGCGAAGCTCATGGGCGTGCTGTCCGAGAACTTCGAGAAATATGAGATCATCTGCGTCGACGACCAGTCGCAAGACGGGAGCGTACGGGCGATCAAGGACATGTCAAACGATTTCGACAGCACCGTCGTGAGCATCATAAGCATGGGCTACTACCAGGGCAGGGAGCTTTCGATGAACGCCGGGGTCGACCTTTCCATAGGCGATTTCGTGTTCGAGTTCGACAGTGTCATAATGGACTACGACCCCTCCCTCATCATGCAGGTATACCGACACTCGCTGAAGGAGGGCTTCGATATCGTGAGCGCGGCCCCCAAGAGGGTGAACAGGAGGTCCGCAAGGATCTTCTACAGCTTCTTCAACAAGTTCGCCAAGTACCACATGGTGCTTAGGCCCGAGACGTTCAGGATCTTGTCTAGAAGGTCCATCAACAGGGTGCATTCCCTCATGGTATCCATCCCGTACCGCAAGGCCGTGTACGCAAGATGCGGCCTCAGGGTAGATACGATCCAGTACATGCCGACGATAGCAAGGCATAAGGTGCGCGACAGGGCCGTGGCGTCCTACAAAAGCGGCCTCGCCATGGATACGATCGTGCTCTTCACCGACATACCTGGCTGGTTCGTGAACATCATGATCTTCGGATCCTTGTTCGCGATAGTCTTCTTCGCGTGTTACATGCTTTACGTGGTATACGGGGCGGGACAGGGCATCAGGCTCTGGATGGTCGCGTCGCTGATAGTATCCATCGCCCTTTGCGGGCTATTCACGTGCACAGCGATAATCATCAAGTACCTGTCTCTTATCGAAGGGCTGGTCTTCAAGAGGCAGAAATACGTTATCGAATCCATCGAGAAGATAGCGAAGTAGAGCATGATCCATGCCAACGTAGAAGGAGCGGCCTTAATGACCGCTCCTCTATGCCATCCACGCTCTCATCGGGAGTTACCGTCTGTTTGAAGCCCTTTCGGCGATCATCCGTTTTATTGCAAGCAACCAGGGATAACAAGGGTTGCTGCCGCTCTTCAGCTGTATGTTCACGTAGGCGTCGTCCGTCATCACTATCAGCCAGTTGGGATTGTATATGCCGATTATGAAGACCTGGACGGATCTGATGTCGTCCATCGGAAGCGAGAAAACGAGATTCCCGGCCCCGTCGGCAAGCTCGATGCCTTTTGTGGACAATATAGCACGGGTGGCCTCTATGCTTACGGGATTTTTCAGGATCCTGTGAGCATAGTCACCCCCCTTGAGCACCGCCGACGAAGGGGCGGGCAGGATCTTGACGAGCTGGGCCACTATGTCGTCCGATTCCAGTCGGGCGGTGCCGTCGGAGAACGGGCCCGATATGAACTTCTCCCACTCCGAGCTCTGCCAGTCATGCCACTGCCATACGTCCTCGAATCCCCGTCCGCATCCGTTGTCCAAGCTCAGGTCCGCGCCTACACCGACCTTGAAGCCGCAGGCTTCGCACTTGATGCTCCTGTCATCGGTCTTAGTCCTTGAATGCGCTTTGCAGCTAGGGCAGAGGAACAGGAGGCGCTCCAGCCCCAGGGCTGGCTTCGAGCTGCTGTATGACTGCCCCTTGCCGGCCCCTTCGTAGAACCACCTGCGCTCGGAATGCATGAATGCCGTGTTGAGCTTCTCTAGGATCTGCTCGTCGGACATTACGTCGAAGTCCTCTTTCCTGACGGCAAGCGTGTACTTGAGATCGACCCTGCCCCTCCTTGCCTTGTGGGCCCATCTGGGAAAGCCAAGATAAGAGCCCTCGGTCTTGAAGACGAGGACCGGCGCCCCTATGAAACGGGCCGCCTTCGCCATGCCGATGTCCAGCTTAAGCGAATCACCGTCCCAGTTGAGGTCCCCTTCGGGGTATATGAGCACCGACCTGCCGGACCCTACCGCCCTTTTCATCTGCCTTATGGTCCTAGGGTCGGGCATGCCCTGCATCCTCCAGACCGGCCCCACTACGCTAAGGAGCATCAGGAAGAGCTTGTCGACCAGGTGCAGCTCATGGAGCACAATGACCGGATTCGGCCTTGTGTGCAGCAGCATTAGAGGCATCTCGAACACCGAGACATGGGTAGACAGTATGAGGTAAGGGGGCTTTACGTCCTTGGGAGGCGGGGACACTAGCTTCCAGTTGACGAGGTATCTGAGCCACACATAGAGGAACGGCCTGAGGATCCCTATCAAGAGCTGGCCAAGGAAGCGTCTGAACGGCGTCATCTTACCCTCCATCCCCGGTCCGGCGGCCGGTGTGCCATACTGGAGCCTTTTTTAAGGCCGGCATGATAAAATCATACCTAAGGATACCATATGCAATGGACGGAGTTGAAATGAATGGGCGTAGGCAAGAAGGGCGAAGAGCTCGCGAAAGAACTTTTCCTGGCGAACTACAACTGCGCGCAGTCCACGTTGGCAGGGATCCTTAGCTCGAAGAACAGAGAATACAAGGATAGGATCAAGCTGGCCGGGGCTTTCGGGGCCGGCATAGCTCAGCAGGGGCTGACGTGCGGGGCGGTCACCGGGGCTTTGATGGCGTTCGGCCTATTAGTACCGCCAGGGGACGACCTGGCGGCATGGAAGAAACAGGTAGCTGATCTTAGCAAGGAGTACATCAAGGAGTTCAAGGACAGGTTCAAGGCCCTGGACTGCAGCGTGTTGGCTGGATGCGACATGACGGACGCGGCGGTAAGGAAATCGTTCCATGACGGGGGCGGGCGCGACAGGATCTGCACGCCGATGGTCATGGCAGGCACCGCTATCGCCCTCGAAGTCATGAGGAGGCATAGATGACCGGGACGAAAGACGCCAGGGCCGAGTTGCTCTCCAAGATAATAGGAGAGGGCCTGGACAGGATAGCCACGATCGACCTCCACGGCAGAGGGATAGTCAAGCCGATATATGACGCCGCAAGGGAAAGGCAAGGGGGAAGACCCTTGTCTTATTCTTTTTCAAGGGGGCTTATCGACGTAGCCGAGGAAGGAAGGGCCGTAGTCCTTGCGACCGGGTTCATGATAAGAAGGGCGATGCAGCCTGAGACGGACGGGCTGACGGGCACGGCGTACCTGGCCCGCGCACTGTCCGAAGGGCTGGGGCTGATGCCGGTCATAATCTGCGAGGCGGCGGCTGAATCCTCCGTGGCTGCGGCGGTTGAGGCTGCGGGGCTGAGCAGGACAGACCCAAAGCCACCGGAAGGCAGGAAAGGAAGGCCATATAGCGGCCTGTATGCTACCATACCGTTCCCCGCGGCGTCCGACGAGGACTTCAAAGGAAAGCACGAAACGGCGCTGGAAGGGCTGCTTGCATGTTCTCCATGCGCCTTCGTATCCATCGAAAGGCCGGGCAAGAACGCCAAGGGCGTATCCCACACCACATTCGGGATGTCCATGGACGACATCAGCGCCGATATCGACGATGTGATGGGAAAGATGGAGGATGAAGGCATCCCGACCTTCGCCGTAGGCGACATGGGCAACGAGCTCGGCATGGGGCTCATAGGCGACGTGGTCGGGGCCATCACCCCTTACGGTAAGGAGTGCAGGTGCGGATGCGGCGGCGGTGTGGCCGCATACAGAAGGGCACGATACACTATGATGGGTACGGTTTCGGACGACGCATGTTACGCGATAGGCGTATCTTTGGCGGAACAGCTGGGAAGGGATGACATATTGCCCGATCCGGAGCTTATAGGAGGAGTGCTAAAAGCCGCCGTCACCGCGGGGGCGGTCGATGGGATAACCGCGGTCAACGGCCTGTCGATAGACATGATCGGATGGGATACCCATAGGTCCTTGATAGGCCTCATGAGGCAGCAGGTCCTTACGGCCCGTATGCACGATGCCGAAAGGCCTCAGTTCATAGACGCTTTGGCCACGTTTTAAAGTGCTTATCGAATCGGCAATCGTTGAGCGGAAGCAGAGGTTTTTAGCCGGTCCTAACGAAGTAAATACGTGGCAGTGGCGTACCAATACTGACCGAAGGAGGACTACGGTATGAAGAGAATAGCAGCTGTCCTAGTACTAGCGGTCATTCTGGCAGGAGGCGCGATCGCCTCGGCCGCACAGCCGGTAGACACTCACACACCCAAGGATGTAATAGGAAAGAACGGCATGGTAGCCGCCGCCCATCCATTGGCATCGGCAGCGGGCATCGAGATCCTAAAGGCGGGAGGCAACGCGATTGACGCTGCGATCGCCACGGGCCTTGCCCTCAACATGGTCGAGCCCAACGCGTCAGGTTTAGGCGGCGGCGGATTCATGGTGATACGCTTCGCCAAGACTGGAGAAGTCGCGGTCATCGACTACCGCGAGATGGCCCCTGGCGCTTCCACCAAGGACATGTACGCCAGCGAGCAGTCGTCCAAGGAGAGGTGGACCATCGAGGGCGGCAAGTCCATCGGCATACCCGGCACCGTAGCCGGCTATTTCACGGCCATCGAGAAGTTCGGCACGAAGAGCTTCAAGGAGCTGTCGCAGCCCGCCATCAAGCTCGGCGAGGAGGGCTTCGAGGTATCCGAGATGCTCGCGGGCATAATCAAGGACAACTACGCCAAGATGGCCAAGTACAACGAGCCGGAGGACGTCCCCTATTTCGACGAGTACGGACTACCGCTCGAAAAGGGCACCACACTGAAGAACCCCAAGCTGGCTCAAGTATTCAAGGAGCTGGGCGAGAAGGGCCCCTCGGCATTCTATACCGGATGGGTCGCAGATGCGATCGTCAACTCCATCCAGAAGGCCGGCGGTATCATGACCAAGGAGGACCTCACCAAGTACGAAGCCAAGATGAGGACCCCTGTCACGGGCACATACAGGGGCTATGAGATAGTCTCGGTCCCTCCGCCGAGCTCGGGCGGCACCCACATCATCCAGATGCTCAACTGTCTTGAGTACTACGACGTAAATGCGATGGGCCATAACAGCGTCGCGTTCATGCATACCTTCGCCGAGATCATGAAGCTCACGTTCGCCGACAGGACGGCCTACATGCGCGACACAGACTTCGGCTACGTCCCGATCAAGGGCCTCATGGACAAGGCATACGCAAAGACGATGGTCAACCAGATCTCCCCGGACAAGATAATCGAAAGCCCCAAGGCCGGGGACCCCGCTAAGTACGAGAGCGGCAGCACCACATCGTTCGTCGTCGTGGACCAGGAAGGCAACATCTGCTGCGTCACACAGACAATCAACTACTTCTTCGGGTCAGGCGTGATGGCGACAGGGGCGGGCTTCATGCTCAACGACGAGATGGACGACTTCTCGACCAGCCCGACTTCCGTATCGGCGCCGGAGCCCTACAAGAGGCCGCTGTCGTCGATGTCGCCTACCATAGTGCTCAAGGACGGCAAGCCGTTCGTGGCGCTAGGCACGCCGGGCGCGACAAGGATATTCCCCAGCATCGTCCAGACCCTAGTCAACATAATCGACCATGGTATGGGCATGGACGAGGCGATCGAGGAGCCGCGCTTCTGGAGCAACGGGCCCTCGGTGTTCGCGTATGAGGACAGGATAGACGAAACCCTTATAAACCAGATAGCGAAGCTGGGCCACAAACCCAAGAAATACACATCATACGACGCATACTTCGGAGCTGTTCAGGGCATACTGTTCGACCAGGCCACAGGGATCATGTACGGCGGGGCCGACTCAAGGAGGCTCGGAGAGGCGATAGGCTTCTAGTTGCGTCACAGGAGGAAGAAAATGCGCAGATACATTCTATTGGTGCTGCTCGCCGCCATGACGCTGGCGGTGCTGGGCGGCACGGGCATAGCCGAGGCTGCGAATCCTTTGCTCATCACGAACGTGGGGCAGGGAGCGGAGAGCGCGATGGTCAACGTGCTATGTAAAAAGGAGAAGATCGCAGCCACGCTCAACGACACGATTACGGCAAGCGAGCTGGCAGGCCCGGACGGCAAGGCCAAGTTCTCCTTCATGGCGGTCGTGGTCGGCTACAGCGGCAAGGGCATGGGCGCCGCGGGCGTGAACATCGACCAGGAGCTTGTAAGGGCCCACGAATTGATGAAGAAGGCCCAGTCACTGAAGCTGCCGATAATAATAATGCACATCGGCGGAATCGATAGAAGGGGCGAGAGCTCCGACAGGCTAATAAAGGAGATCTTCAAGTACGCCAACTACGCATTGTTCGTATCGGCGGGCAACTACCCCGATTCGGGGGCGCTGGACAAGAACAAGCCCGACAACCTGCTCACCAACAGCCTTCCGAAGGGAGTGACGCTGAAGATCGTCAGCAAGATAAACGACATCGTCGCCCCGCTGAAGGGGATCATGGGCCTGTAGGGCCCGGACTGGTTCTAGGGATCCTAACATCTGGGGCAGGGATCTTAGGTCTTTGCCCCAGATGCTCAAGATGAGAGGAGGCCGGCCCTTACATGGCAGAAGGCATCATTTTCCTCATCATGCTGGCTGTATTCGTCTTTACGGCCTTCGCGTTCAATCTGCCGATAGGCGTCTGCATGATGATAGCTTCAATAGCCGGAGCGCTTTGCGACGGCCAGGGCATACCGCTCAGGCATATGTTCGAAGGCTCTTTCGGCTACCTCAGCACGATCCTGGTCATCGCGTCAGCGATGCTGTTCATGAAGACCATACAGAAATCAGGGCTGCTAGAGACGGTAGCACGCTTTATAATCGATAAGTTCCACAACGTGAAGGTTCTGCTCCTTGCGGGCATCACGCTTCTCATAATGTTCCCTGGCATGATCACCGGCTCTTCGACGGCGTGCGTGCTGACTACGGGCACGCTGGTGGTCCCGGTGCTGATGTACTTCGGGGTGCCTAAGCACAAGACGGGAGCGATAATCGCGATGGCCGCCCTGTACGGCATGCTGGCCCCGCCGGTCAACCTTCCTGCGATGATCATCGGCGCGGGCATCGACATGCCGTACGTCGGCTTCTTCAAGCCCCTGCTGTTCGCGACCGTGCCGATAGCGATAATAACCAGCTGGATACTCGGACTTCCGCATATGCTCAAGAAGAAGAAGGAAGGCCAGGGCGAGCTGGACAAGAGCGCGCTGCCTGCGAGTTACTTCAAGCAGTACGGCATAAAGATAATCCTGCCGTTCGTTGTGCTCGTGGTCCTAATGACGCTCCCTAGCATATTCAAGGGCAAGTTCCCGGACCTTGGCATGCCGCTTGTGATGCTGATCTCCGCGGCGGTGGCGATGGTGACCGGGAAGGAGTTCAACGTCTTAGAGGCCGTAAGGGAGGCAGTCAGGGACTCGGTGCCGGTTATGAGCATATTGATGGGCGTCGGGATGTTCATCCAGATAATGACGCTCACCGGCGTGAGAGGGTTTATAGTCGTTAACTCGCTGTCACTGCCCCAGTCCTGGCTGCTCGTGGCTATGGCGGTATCTATACCGCTGTTCGGCGCGGTGTCGGCCTTCGGATCGGCGTCGGTGCTGGGCGTACCGTTCCTGCTAACTTTAAGCGGCTCCGGCAACGCGATCATCCTGACTACCGGGATTACGCTCCTGGTCTCGCTGGGAGACCTCGTGCCGCCGACGGCGCTTGCCGGCATATTCGCGGCGCAAGTGATAGACGAGCCTAACTATTTCAAGGTGCTCAAGTACTGCATATTCCCGGCGCTGCTTACGATCGCGGCCGGGCTTCTGATAGTCGCGTATTCCAACCCACTCTCGAAGTGGCTGCTATGAGGAGGCGATGCAGATGATTTGGTTGACTTGGTCTTATTGGCTTATCTGCCTGGGGCTTCTTGTGGCGCTGCTTCTGGAGGTGTTCAGGGAGAAGAACTTCTGGAAGCAGTTGTCTGCGGCCATGGTCATAATCCCCCTTGCGTTAAGGGTACTGCTGTGGAAATAGGAGGTGGGAGGCTTGAAGGTTAGCTACAGGATAACGGCGGTGCTGGTGCTCGCGGTCTCCGCCTTCGTAGTCCTTTATACTGGTTCGAGCTATAAGTCCATGTACAAGGACGACGTCATAGTGCCTGGCCCTTCGGTGAAGGAAGTCAAGATGCTCTCGGATTACTTCGAAGGGCTTAAGGACACCGCCGGGGACACCGAGGTATATGTGCTGGAGGGCGAAGAACCGGGAGGAACGCTGCTGTTCCTCGGAGGCACGCACCCCAACGAGCCTGCAGGGTTCATGACAGCGGTGCTCTTCATAGAGAACGCGGTTGTCGAGAAGGGCAGGATAATTATCATTCCCCAGGCCGACAAGAGCGGCTTCACGGCGAACGACCCGCAGGAGGCGTCGCCGCAGAGGTTCAGCTTCACGACAGCGGGGGGTAATAGAAGGACGTTCAGGTACGGTGCTAGGGCGACGAACCCGCTCGACCAGTGGCCTGATCCTGATATATACGTCAATCCATCGAACCAGACCTTGTCTGGTAGCGAAACTAGGAACCTGAACAGGTGCTATCCCGGGAGGCCTGACGGTACGCTCACTGAGAAGATCGCGTACGGGATAATGGAGGTCATAAGGAAGGAGAACGCCCTGGTATCGATAGACCTCCACGAGGCGAGCCCTGAGTATCCGGTAATAAACGCGATGGTCGCGCACGAGAAGTCCATAGACCTTGCTTCTATCGCGGTGCTCGAGCTCGAGCTGGAAGGCATAAAGATAAGGCTGGAGAAGTCCCCGCCGACGTTCTACGGGCTCTCGCACAGATCATGGGGCGACTATTCGGATACCTGGCCGATACTTATGGAGACGGCCAATCCTTCGCAAGGAAGGCTTAGGTCCAAGACCAACGAAGCCCTCGTGTTGACGGGCAAGGACCCGTGGTACGTAAAAGCCCAGAAGCTCGGCAAGCTGTATGTACCGTTCGATGAGAACGGGCATCCTATAGAAGAGAGGGTCGGCAGGCATTCGAGCTCCGTACAGGCGATCATAAGGGCGATGGAGTACTTCTTCGAACCCGAGCAGATGATCACGGTCAGCAATGTGCCGGGCTTCGATGAGCTCATGGCGAACGGGTTTGGAAACTACCTTAACGAGCCGGCCAAGTAAGCCGGTTATACATCGACTGGAGGATGAAGATGGTAAGAAGGAAGAATGAGCATAAAGAAACCGTGTTGGAAGCCCCGTTCGGAGGGCCGGGCAAAGTGGTCTTCCATCACTTCGCCACGAAGGAGGACCTCTGTGAGCAGGGTAGGCTGTATGCGATGGGTACCTTGAAACCCGGATGCGGAGTGGGCTATCATACCCACCCCTCCAACGAGTTCGAGGTCTACCATATATTGGATGGTACGGGAGAACTGAACGACAACGGAGAGGTGCTGCAGATAAGCGCAGGCGACACGGCATGGATAAAGCCGGGGCAGAGCCACTCGCTTACTAATAATAGTAGCAAGGACCTGGTGTTCCTTGCATTGGTACTTTACGTCTAGGTAATAATGGACCAAGGATAGGGCCCGCCACATTAAAACGGCGGGCCCTATCTATTGCTATGGTATTTGTCCTATAGCTGCTTGATAAACGGCAGCAACTGCTTGAACTCCGGCCTGTCCGCCCTTCCGATAAGCTCGAACGCTATGCTCTGGGCGGTAGCTACGATCGCGCCCGCATGTCTCATCCTGTCGTACGCTATATCCCTGTGATACGGGGACGTCGAGGAACTTGCGTCAGCTACCACGAAGACGCTGTAGCCCTCCTCCAGCGCATCCAGCACCGTCTGGCAAAGGCAGACATGGGCTTCGACCCCAAAGATGATCACCTGCTTCTTGTCCGATGACTTAAGAGCGTTTACGAATTCCTCGCAACCGAATGCCGAGAACGAGCTCTTGGCAATCGGGACGACATCGGACATGACTTCTTCCAACGAAGGCGTGGTCCTCCCCATTTTCTCGGGCACGTGCTCGAGTTTTATGACAGGTATGCCAAGCGCCCTTGCGATTGAAGTAAGGGCTACGGCCCTGGGTCTTACTATATCTCGGTCCCACGTGATGTCTATGACTTTATCCTGCATGTCGACGGCGATGAGTATACTTGACGAAGGATCGGCCTTTAGTTTCTTAACCATTTTTTGACCTCCAGATATTGATCATGTACATTATGCCATCAAAACTAAATGGGGTGAACGATGCTTCATATGAAGATATGCAGGGGTGCTATTGCTGTTTCTATTGCTTTATCGGTAGAGCTATGGTAAATTTAACTTTGCAAAAAGGCCGAAGTGGTGGAATTGGCAGACGCGCTAGATTCAGGGTCTAGTGGGGGCAACCTCGTGCGGGTTCAAATCCCGCCTTCGGCACCAATAGGGTTCTAAACCGCCATAATGCTGGCGGTTTTGTTTTGTGAATCATCAAGAGGTCAAGCAAAAGTCAAGCAGTCCCCTTTCGGAGCTATCCCCTATAAGAGGATAACAGTCACTACGTTTAGTATCATATATCTCCTATTATAAAAAAATAGTATGAAATTTTCCTCAAGCACATATACAAAATGGAAAACTATATGATAAAATAGAAAATTATCCTATTATTGACATTTCATATCCATCTATCTTAGAATCATATCGCGGACTCTGATTTATCTGATCATGCGTGGTGGACATCTTTTGTCAGGCAACTTCACTCTTGTTATCAAGTCCGTTATAACGGCCCACTTGGCGTGGGAAGGAGGTGAACTAATGAGCGCAGGTGAGGCTTTCCTGAGGGTCAGAGATGTCCAGGCTTACCTGTCGATAAGCAAAAGCTCGGCCTATGAACTATGCAATGGGAGATTATTCCCGGTCCGACGTATAGGTAAGGTCTTACTAGTTAAGAAGGCCGACTTGGATGCATACCTGGATAAGTGCATGGCATAGCATGGAGGGAGTAATTTGACCAATACAAGCGTAAAGTTCACAAGCTGCTATGTTAGTAAATACAGAGGGAAGAAGGAGCATCCCTATGTAGTTATGCTAGCAGGATACACCCTCGTTAACGGAAAGAAGAAGAGGAAACAGACTCATATCGGGTGCTTCAAGACAAAGAGAGAGGCCGAGGCTGAAAGGGCAAAGCAATTGGCTGCCATGCATACCTCGGCCTTCGTACCTCCGTCAGATATATCCACGGGGGAGTTTCTTGAGCACTGGTTAGATGAGTATATATCCAAGGGCAACTACAAGGTAAGGACAATTGAGACTTATGGTAGTGTGGTGAGACAACACTTGATACCTGCCCTAGGGCTGATACCTCTTCAGGAGCTAAGTGAAAGAGATATTGAAAGGTACTATTCTTCCCACCGTTTGGGAAAGGAGAAGGTATCTGAAGGCACGTTACGACAGCATCACGCAATCCTTCATAAAGCGTTGGAGGTAGCGACCACATCTATGAAGCTATTGCCTACAAATCCGACAGAAAGGGTCGAGGGTAAACCCAAGAGGAGGCGCAATTCCAAAGTCCTAAGGGTATGGTCTGAGGAGGAAGTAACCTCGATTCTGGAAACTGCTCAGGCGATGGGTACAAGGCAGGCTGCTTTCTACCTAATGGCCATGGAAACGGGTATGAGGAAAGGTGAACTTTGCGGATTACTATGGGAGGATATAGTGGCCAGATTCGGTTTGGGTGAAATTGTAGTACGGAGGCAGCTCGTTAGAAGTGGTAAAAACTGGTCCCTAGGTTCGACCAAGAGCGGTAGAGAAAGGGTTTTACCAATCTCAGACGAGCTGGTGGACAAACTTCTAGCATGGAGAAAGGAACAAGAGGTATTACTTTCTACTGATGAATGTTACGAGAACAATGGCCTTGTGTTTACAAATCGGCATGGGAGCCCCCTACTCATGAATAACATAGGCCAAAGGGAATTCCGGTGTTTACTCCAAGCAGCGGGAGTAAGACAGCTCAGGTTCCACGATATAAGGCATACAAATGCCAGCCGCCTCTTGGCTGCGGGGGAGGAAGTAAAGCTGGTCTCTGAAAGATTGGGACACTCAAGCGCGTCTATAACGATGGACATCTATTGCCACACATCGGATGCCGCCCATAGAGCACTGGCAGATAGGATATGGAAGAATAATAAGTCAAAAAAGACAGAAGATCCTGCTAGGAGTTCTATATACTGTCTGCGAAGGGGGCAGAGTTCAATTGAAACGGCAGTAAGCCACTAGAGAGAAGGGTACGTCCGGGGTACTCGGAAGGCAATTCCCGGAGCTGGTCAATAATCCTAATAGTGATGCTGATAATACAGACACAGATAATACTAATAATAATGATAACAAAAATAATGCTGATAATAATGATAAGAGAAGTAGAAGTATGGGTAGAGGAAGTATAGTACGAGAAAACGTAGGTAGAGAATCAATACTACGAAGTACGGAGTACTGAGTAGTGAGATCTCGATAAAACAAAAGACGAGGCCGAAGCGCCAGGTCCAATGAAGATTAAATGAAGTTCAGTGCCTTTATTAGAATTAACGACGATGCCGATGAGCAAGGTCTAAAGAAGAACAGTGTAGTTCTGATTAGTAATGAATAGCCCAGCTTAATAGTGTTATTGAGTTGAGATGTTGTGTTGATGTTGGATAGTGATGATTAGCAGGCTCAATAGGAATAAGTGCTGTGCAGAGAATGAAGCCCAGATAAGGTCAGACGTAATGTCAATTCCGAGGCTGGGCATAACATAGGTCAAGCAGTGATGAGGTGGGCGGTTTCGAGATGGTCTGGTAGTAGGAACCTAAGGCTAGGTGCGTTCAGCTACCTCGAGATCTAGCGATCCCGGTGACTCGAGAGTACCTGGATTTATAGCTTCTAGGTCTTAGAAAATGAGGGTTGTACTTGAATACACCCATTATTTGCGTAATCGGCAATTTATAAAGGAGTGCGATTTGTATTAAGAAGAGATATTTGTTACCCAGAAGGGATGACATAGTCTTAATCTACGGGGCTGACAGAGGGCAGGCAGCCATCTGTACCGCTGAGAGAGTATATCAAATCTATAAGGATGCCGTTGAGTATGATGGGGCTAGCATCGAGCTGGTTGACAAGGCATATCGAGCTGTTGTCATGCTGTTCGAAAGATTGCCATATGAAGATAATAAGGCGCGCTCGTTGCAGGAGTTTGGTTTATTGAGAAAGCTATTGAATAAGATTGATGCCAGGATAATAGCGCCGTTCCAGATGGGCTCAGTATTTGAACAAGACGCGGAGGTAAACGATGGATTTGGGGGGCAGTGGGCTCTACAAGATCTTAGGATACACTGGCTTTGCACGAAGCTTGCCCACAAGAACTTATGGGGTAACGTAGGTAGAATCATAGAAACGGTCGCTGAACGGAAGCATTATAGGATTTGGGCTCACCCAGAAAGGCTTCCCAGCAAGTATGGTCCCGGAATCAGAAAAGAAGAAACAGAGCTAGTTATGCCATTATGGGAAGCATGGGAGGTAGCGGTTAACAGACCTCTCTCCGGAATTAAACCGTCAAACGAACCCAAATCTCCTGACACGACATTGGATATG